>Ga0315298_1000869_pt1 | contig 57835 bp, 55 predicted proteins | sample WHS_1_MG_FD_203077 | JGI IMG/M metagenome (GOLD analysis project Ga0315298, IMG submission 203077) | Extremophilic microbial mat communities from Washburn Hot Springs, YNP, Wyoming, USA - WHS_1_MG | ecosystem: Environmental > Aquatic > Thermal springs > Hot (42-90C) | place: USA: Wyoming... | reverse complement strand
AGGTATTTATCATAACGATGTATGAATATGTCTGCCCAGCCTAAAAAGCCCTTGAATATACTTCAGAAGATGTTAGACAAGGAAGTTGTTGTAAGACTGAAAAGCAATATCGAATACCATGGTAAAATGGTGAATGTCGACATTTATATGAATATGATATTGGATAATACGAAAGAATACAATAATGGTCAACAAGCTGCGAGCTACGGTACAGTTGTTATAAGGGGTAACAATGTACTCTTCATTAGTCTCAAGAATAGCTCTAATCTTTAAGAGAGGAAAGCTATATGCCTGTTAAGCGGTTTATCCATACTGAAGAGTTAGATGGGAAACCAGTTTCGTTACAGGAGGTTGAAATCGTAGAGAGGAAAGGGTTAGGCCACCCTGACACGTTGATAGATGGTGCTTGTGAATCCATGTCCCTGGCCCTCTGCGACTATTATGAACAGAATTTTGGAAGGATTCTACATCACAATGTAGACAAAGGTCTGCTGGTGGGTGGTGAGTCTGCTCCGAAGTTTGGTGGAGGCAAGGTCATTAAGCCAATAACGATTTTAGTTGCTGGGAGGGCTGTTAGTGAGTACACCCACAGGGGGGTGAAACAGACTATACCCGTTGGGGAGATCGCAGATAATGCTGTAAGAAGCTTCCTAAAGGGAACTATAAGGAACATAAACATCGACAAAGACGTCGAGGTCCAGTTCAGGATAAGGAACCCCTCTAGTGACCTAAGTTACCTCTCAGAAAGGGGGATCGCTAACGACACCTCAATAGGCGTTGGCTTCGCTCCCTTCTCAGAGACTGAAAGGATCACCCTAGAAATAGAACGTTTTCTGAACTTGGATGGGACTAAGAAGATCTTTCCGGAGATCGGTGAAGACATCAAGGTTATGGCCTTGAGAAGGGGGAGGGATCTTGACGTAACAGTCGCGATGGCTATGGTCGATAAGTACATCCCTGATAAGAGTCATTACATTAGCGTAATCCAACAAGTTCACGAAAAACTACTTGACGTTTTCTCAAAGGGTACGTCTTTAAATCTTTCTATTAAGATAAACAATGCTGACAACTATGAAAATAACAGCTTCTACTTGACGGTAACAGGGACATCCGCTGAATGTGGTGACGATGGGAATACTGGTAGAGGTAATCGGGTAACTGGTTTGATCTCCCCGATGAGGATGTACTCTATGGAGGCTACAGCTGGGAAGAACCCTACAATTCATACAGGTAAGATATATAACGCTTTAGCCCAGTTTTCTGCAGAGAGGATCGCTAAGGAAGTGAAGGGAATTCAAGAAGTGTATGTGAGATTATTAAGTAGGATCGGCAACCCGATATCCGAGCCCACAGTAGCTAGTATCGCTCTCAGGTTGTACGAGGGCTATTCATTTGCTAACGTTAGAAGCGATGTAGAATCGATACTGTCTGAAGAGCTTTCTGATGTGAAGAAGATTACATCCTTGATTCGACAGAGGAAGATACAGCTTTACTAAAATTCTGAGTCCAGTCTGGTCACATAGTCGTACGCTTTCTCAAATGTGTAGTACACGCCGAATCTTCTGTTAAAAAATCTTAGGACGTTTCTCAAGTCCCTTATCAGCAGTCTCACACTATCAGGGTTACTTGCTAGGGTTGCTTGTGGCCAGTCAATAACATAGAATTTGTCTCTATCTTGTAAAATGTTGTATTCGCTAAGGTCGCCGTTTACTACCCCTGCCTTGACATAAGCTAACTTCATCGTATCTAGGATCGACTTAAGTGCTGACTTCGGGTTATCTAACACCGTAACCTTGCTCAATAATATTCCATCAACCTTCTGCATCAATATGGCGTGTCTCTCCCTCGCAATAGCCTCTGGAACCGCCCCCCCAGCTGTGTAGACCTTTCTCATCGCCCACATCTCTCTAGCCGCTGCGTTTATGCACGCTTTGAGCCAGGTCGAGCTCTCCTCAGCTGGCATTATCTGTCTCTTCTTTTTAACTTCACGGAAGCTCGTTCTACCAAGTCGGTAGAATTTTATCACATAAGGTTTCCCCCTCTCATCAGCTACCTCAAATACGTCTGCCTCCTTTCCTACCCCAACATTTCCTCCAAAAGCTGAAATCAACCCCCTCTTAACGAAAGCCTTTAAGGCTATAGCGTCTAAGCCTGTTGAAACCAAGTAATACCCTGACTCACCTTTAGATATCATTTTATCCCTTTGAAGTCTTTCCAATCTGAACATAACCTCATCCCTGTGCAATCTAGTGCTCTTCTCAAGGTACTCAACTTTCGCTTGCCGGATCGTGCCGAGAGCGTTCTCTAGGGCATAAAGTATTTTAAAGTCCCTGTCCTCAAGTCTCCTAAGACAACTTGCTGCTACCTCTGCTGTGGACATCGCTTTGCCTACTTCTTAGAACCGTTGTTTAAAAAAGGTTTTCAGGTTATAATGGTATAAAGACAGGTGATTTGTATTCGCACTTTCCCTTTGGTAGGCTGAGAAGCCGATTTTTGAGTTGAGGTAATGCGACATGTACTGAGTTCGTTGAACGCTTACCTATTCTACGATATCGTATATCCATTTATGAGGGCGCATAAACTTTATCTCTTCTCACAATGCAGGCTTGGATAAATCCTTTAAAGAGCGGATCTGGTCTTCCTGGTCTGCTCACAAATTCTGGATGAAACTGTGATGCCATGTAGAAGGGGTGGTCTTGTAATTCGATTATTTCAACCCTCCTCATGTCTTCGCTAAATCCTGAAAAGACTAACCCTCCATTTTGTAGACTATCCCAGAACTTTGGGTTTATCTCGTATCTGTGTCGATGTCTCTCACGTATTCTCGTCGAGCCGTAAAGGCTGTATGCGTGTGTCTTCTCTTTGATTATTATGTCATGCCCTCCTAGTCTCATCGTGCCACCCAGTTCTTCTACAGATTTCTGTTCAGGGAGGAGGTCTATAACTGGGTAAGGCGTTTCCGGGTCGATCTCAGTAGAGTTGGCGTTACTGTATCCTAGAACATTTCTCGCGAACGAGACTACAGCGAGCTGTAGCCCGAAGCAGAGTCCTAGGTATGGGATGTTGTTTACCCTAGCATAGTTCGCTGCGACAATCTTCCCCTCTATCCCTCTGCTTCCGAACCCTCCTGGGACGATTATGCCATCATAGCTCTTCAATTCTTCTATTCGATTTTTTTGCCCCTCAAGCTCCTCTGACTCTATCCATTTTATTATAACCCTTGATTTTAATGCCCCTCCCGCATGGCATAAGGCATGGTTGATGCTGACATAGCTATCTGCGAGTTCAGCATACTTGCCTATCATTGCGACGTGAACTTCCCTTTTAGACTCCACAATATCTTTTATTATTTCGTTCCAGGTTGACAAGTCGGTATTGCTGTGAGGAAGCTTTAACCTATCAAATAATATTTTTGAAATCCCCTGTTCTTCAAGAATCTGTGGCACAAGGTAGGGTGATTTCGCGTCAGGGCTTGATAGTACACACTCCTTAGGCACGTTTGTGAAGAGAGAGATCTTCTCCCTGTTTACTTCTCTTAAGCTCCTCTTAGCTCTGACAATGATCAAATCTGGCTGTATCCCTATTCTCCTGAGCTCTTGTACGCTGTGTTGAGTTGGCTTCGTTTTTAGTTCACCGACTTCCTCAATTATGGGCGCTAGCGTAACGTGGACAAAGATCGAATTATCAGGTCCCTCCTCCACTTTCATCTGTCGAAGCGCCTCTAAAAATGGAAGCGCCTCGATATCGCCGACCGTCCCTCCTGATTCAACTATTAAGACCTGGGCACCATCCTTCCTAGCAGCGTACCTTATCAGGGATTTTATCTCATCTGTGATATGCGGGATTATCTGTACACATTTGCCCAAGTATTTTCCTTTCCTTTCCCTCTGTAGTACGTTCATGTACACCTGGCCTGTTGTGATGTTGTTGTGTCGAGAAAGGTTGATGTCTAAGAACCTCTCGTATGTGCCTAGGTCCATATCTGTCTCAGCTCCGTCATCGCAGACGAAGACTTCGCCATGGACGATAGGGTTCATGGTCCCTGCGTCGATGTTGAGGTAAGGGTCCATTTTAAGCACTGAAACTTTTATCCCTGCTGATTGAAGGATTCTTCCAATAGAGCCTGTTATAACGCCCTTTCCTATTCCACTGATGACTCCGCCAGTGACGAATATATACTTAGGCATATTATCCTCTATGCAAATTGATATAAATAATTATCGCATTGCTCTTTAAACCTATATCTCAATTAGCTCCTTCGTGAACTTTGTTAGGACTGTATGCTTTTTTCCTATGTGGACCGTGTCTTCTATTCTAATGCCAAACTTTTTTGGTATGTAGACCCCAGGTTCTACTGTAACGACGTCTCCCTCGATTAACTTGTCCTTTTGGTTCACTGAAAGCGTAGGTGGTTCGTGAACCTCTAATCCAACGCCGTGCCCTGTCCCATGTATGAAGTACTCTGAAAACTTCGTGTTACCAATAATTTTTCTGCAGATATTATCTAACTCCCCTGTTATCGCGCCAGCCTCTAGTTTCTTGATACATTCCTCTTGGGCGTTTTGGACCAAATCGTAAGCCTCCCTAACCTCCTTCGAAGGCTGACCTAATACGAAGGTTCGTGTCTCATCTGCTACGTATGCGTTGTACCTAAAAAAGTAGTCCCCTTTGACGACGTCGCCTCTTCTGATCTTCCTGTTTGTAAGTTGCGCATGGGGATATGCTGAATTCGGCCCAGAGGCTATTATCAAAGGCTCAAAGCCCGAGCTTACCATCGGCATATCTAAACCGATTTCAACAGCAAAGCCTATAACCTTTGAGGCTACCTCCCTCTCACTTACCCCATCCTTGACCGTCTTCGCTGTCATATCGAAGAGTTGGTCTATCCTCTTCGCCGCCTCCGAAATGGCTTTAACTTCATAGTCGTCCTTCCTCCTTCTGAGCTCATGAAACTGTTTCGACGAGATATTTAATGACACTTTAAGCTTCCTTTCGAATGCACCTTTCTGCGCTAACAAGTTGTCTTCTGCCAACACTTTCGAATCCTTTGGGATGTAGTTTGGCATTATGGAGAGTAGGCTTTTGCCGACTGGAGCACTTACAACCTTGGTATCTATTGACTGATCTAACGCTCGAAAGGATTCGAGCATTCCTGTAAAGAGAATGCACTGGTCTTCAGACAATAGGACGTAATTCCCACCCCAGAAGTTTGTCAGGTAGTAAATGTTTTCAGGTGATGAAACTAGGACGTATCTTGAGCCTATCCTTTCAGCCTTTAAAAGAAGTTTCTTTCTCCTTTCAGCTAAGTTAGGAAACAATCTACCACAGAAGCTTTTTCGTAGGCAAGTGATTTAAATTTACCTCTCTAACTTGAAAAATATTAATATTCTACCAATTGCTCTACATGCTGTAAAGAGCATAATGATTTACATAAAGAGAATAGAGATAGAAGGCTTCAAAACCTTCGGCAAGAAGGTAGTTTTAAACTTGGAGCCAGGGTATATCTCTGTAACAGGTCTTAATGGTTCAGGAAAATCTAACATCTTCGACGCAATCCTTTTCGCTCTTGGAGAAAGCAGTTTGAAGACTTTGAGAGCAACTAATCTTAAAGGCCTACTTTTCGATGGAGGTGTAAGCGGTGCAAGGTCTTCCAAGGCTGTTGTATCCGTTCAATTCGATAATAAAGGTAGAGAGATCCCTGTAGACTCCGATACAGTTACCTTTACTAGGGAGCTTCGTGAAAATGGTGAATCCGTCTTCAAGATCAATAATAAGCATGTCTCAAAACAGATGGTCCTTAACCTGACGCAGCTTTGTCTTATATCGCCTGAAGCATTCAATGTCGTGCTTCAAGGCATGATAAATAGGATCGCAGAGCTCAGGCCAGATGAGCGCCGCCGTCTTCTAGAAAGCTTGGTGGGTGTTGCGCAGTTCGATGAAAAGAAGGCTGAAGCCATGAAAAATTTAGAAGAAGCCACCCACAGGTTGGAGATAGCTTTCGCGCGAATTGGTGAAATTAGGGCGGTGCTAAGAAAGAGCGAAGAAGGTAGAAACAACCTCCTCAGATATCGATATCTTGAAGAGGAAATAAGACACCTTAACGCAATGAAGACCTCTAAATCTATCTTGGCGCTTTCCTCCGCGATCAGCTCTTTAAATTTGAGTCTCGAAGATGAGCGTTCCTCTTTAAAGAAGAAGCAACGCGATAGGGAATTGGTAAACTCTGAGATAGAATCACTTAAAGCGGAGAGAAGTAACTTCATAGCATCGGTGTCGGACCCTTCCAAGACGTTCGTCAACTACGAAATGGAGTTGGCCTCTCTGCAGACAAAGATTTCCTCCCTTGACTCTTCTATTAAAGCTTTAGAGCATAGAAACTTAGAGATAGAGCAAGATCTAGCTACACTTAACAACATGCTTATAGGGCTTGAAGCCGATATAAATACCGTAAAATCGTCCCTAGAAAAGATTAAAACTGAAAAGGAACTCAAAGAGTTAGATAAGAACCAGCTATCTCAGAAGATCAGGTCTTTAACCGCCCAGATCAACGATGGGACAAAACGCATCTCAGAAATAAAGATGAAGAAGATACGCGCGGATCAGAAGATAAAGAAGATCGACTCGTTCTTAGAAAAAATAAACACGCTTAAAAGTAACCTTATATCGGTTCAGACAAAGCTAAACTACAAATATAATGTTCTAGATAGCAAGCAAAGGTCTTTTTCTGCTGTTTTGAACGAGTTGCGACAAACTTTGACGAACCTAGACAACCTACTGCAAACCGAATCTTCACAAATTGTTTCTGTCTCTAAATCCTATGAAAACATAGAAAGCCGTAGGAGGCTCATGATGGACGCTATTAAAGCTTCGATAAATACCATGGAGAGGGTACAACTTACAATAGCGAAGACTGAAATGGCTAGGGCGATCGCTAAGCAGGTCTTCGACGCAGAAGGTTTGCAAAGGCTTGTTGACCTTGCGAGAACCGGCGTTGTCGAAGGAGGGGTTGGTTTTGTGAAAGATATAATCCAGTTCGATGAACAATACTCTAAAGCAGTGCTTTCTGTTTGTGGGTTTTGGATCAACGCTATCGTAGTTAAGGATATAGAGGCATCTAAGAAGCTCATCGAGCTCGCAGAAAAGCTCTCAACTAAACATTTTAACATGATCGTCCTCTCAGAGATAAATTCTGTCAAGTTCCCCGAGCTCCCTGAAGACCCAAACGTCCTAGGCTACCTTTTCGAACTGGTTAAGGTCCCTGAGGAGTATGACAATCTAAAATACTTCCTGTTTCAGAACTCCGTTCTCGTTAGGGATGAGAAGAGCGCGTTTGAGGTCTCCAAAGAAGGGGTTAGGTGCGTTACTGTAGACGGCGCTGTGTTTGAGCCATTTAACTCAGGATATTTATCAAGTTTCCCAGACTTCTTCGAAGAGGCGTTTATTCCATATGGCGAAGAAAGGTATTACAACGAACTCGAGAAGGCGATTGTCAGCCTTAAAAGGTTGGTTGAGAAGAGGCAAGAAGACTTAGCGAGCCTCGAAGTGAAGGGGAAAGACATGCTCGAAAAGAAGGCTTTAATTTCAAAGAGCCTCGGGCAAATCCATGGGGAAGTAGACGCGTTAATCAAGTTCGTTAAAAGGTACTCTGAAACATATGACGTTAACCAGAAGAAGTTCGATGCTGTTAAGGCTAAGCTGATTAAGGTTGACTCGCGCCTAAAAAGATTGCAAGAGAAATACGATAAGCTGATAAAGAAAAAGCAGGCTTTATCGAGCATAATCCAAAGCGAAGAAGAGAACACTCAAGCTCAGATATTGCTGGGCCTTAATGACGAACTTTCAACCCTCACCTCTCAGCACCAATCTGTCATTAATCAACTCAATGAAATCGATCTCCGGCTCACCCAGACCAAGAACAGACTCGAAAACGACCTTTTGGTTTCATACAACACCACAAAAAGGAGCATCGAAAAACTGCACTTAGAACATGATTCGAATAAGAAGAAGATAGATGAAAGTAGGGCTCTCTTACAAGAAGCGCAGTCCGCCTATGCCTCTTTAAAGTCGAAGGAAGAAGAATTTCGTCGTGCTTCAACTGATATGCAGAAGACGTTATCGGAGTACGATTATCGAATAAGTGAAAAGACGGCTCAGCTCAACTCTTTGAACGAATTAATAGGTAAGTCGACGGTTAGAATAAACCAGCTCTCTTCCAAAATTGAAAGTTTGAAGGAAAGGATGCAATCTGAATATAACACTTTAAGGATGTTCGGGTACGAATCGACGATAGAATATTTAGAAGGGTGTGAAACCCTGCTTTCGCTTCTCGATCAGGAGGCGGCTGAGCTGAAGATGGTGCTAAACTACCTAGCTGAGAAAGACTATGAAAACGTCTTTGAAAGCTATAAGAACCTCTCACTTCGAAGCAATCAACTAGAAGAAGAAAAGAATAGCATAATAGACCTAATCGAGCAGATAGAAGATAAGAAGAAAAAGGTTTTCATGGAGGCTTTCGAAAAGATAGACAGGAACTTGAGGGCAATATTTAAGGAGCTCACAGACGGGGATGCTTGGCTTGAAGTTGAAAAACCAGACGACATATTTCAAGGGGGAATTTATTTGATGGTTCGATTCCCTGGCAAGAAGCCTAAAGAGTCTCTAATGCTAAGTGGGGGTGAAAAGACGATTACAACACTCGCGTTCATATTAGCTATGCAAAGCGCGTTTAAGTCGCCCTTTTACCTGTTAGACGAAGTGGATGCCCACCTCGATGCTATCAACTTGGAAAGGCTCATCAACATACTTTACGATAGGTCTAAAGAATCCCAGATCATATTGATCACACTAAAGGATGTCACACTCTCAAAGGCTGACAAGATCTTTGGGGTCTATCAGAGGGGTGGGTATGCTAATGTGGTAGAATACACCCCTGGAATAAAGGTCAAGGAGGTTCAGCAATGAGCAACAGAATTCCTTTGACAAAGGCTCCACTAAAGTTCCTTGTAGACCCTGAAGACGTATCAAAGAGAAGGGCCTGGGACATTAATGTTTCAGAGCTTTTGAGGCAGTTCTATTCCGTCTACTCTGTAGAAGGGTCCAAGGATTTACGGCTGTTCGGAACGGTCGCGTTATCTTCTTCAATCATATTCAAACTCCAAGTGGAATCCTTCTTCTTATTTGAGAAACAGTCCACCCGGCTCGAGGTGAACGAACTTTCCCTGCCATCGATTATAGAAGTCCCGTACAGGCATGAGTCATATTCGACTTCCGTCGAAGACTTGTTGACTGCTTTGGAGAAGATAATCGCTTCTGCCTCAGCGACTAGGGTAAAAAAAGAGGAAACCTTGGTCCCTGTTCCAAGCTTAGAGTTACCTGTGGACCCATTTATAATGAACATTAATGATGCTTTAAAGGAGTTTAAGAAGAAGCTCCTCCTCGCCATGGACGACTCTCATAAAATAAGTTTTAGAAAAATGGTTGAAGGTCTCCCAATATTGGAGACAGTTCGCCATTTCATCCTATGCCTATTCGTCGCTCAGGAGCAGTTCGCTGACCTGGAGCAGACAGGTGACGACATTATTATTACGGTGTTGGTGTGATGAGTAAAGAAGAAATAAGTGTTCTTAAAGGGCGGATAGAAGCTGCATTATACGCAAGCGGCCGTCCTCTTAACTTGGAAGACTTGTCTAAAGCAACAGGTGTTTACTCGAAGAGAAAGAATCTCTTGTTGGCTAGAGAAGTCCAGTCCACTTATAATTCGTTTTCGAACGCTTTAGAGATCGTTGAGCTTGAAGGCAACTTATTTGCTATGCAACTGAAATCAGAGTACAACCAGATCGCTAGAAAGTTCGCTACGAAACCTTTGGTGCCCGAAGCCGTCCTTAAAACATTATCTTACATCGCTTTTTATCAGCCTGTAACGGTTAAAGACATTATACAGCATATAGGATCCAAAGCGTATAGGCATCTCTCCATCCTGGCTGCTTTAGAATTCGTTACAGTTATTTCCAGTTCTAAGCCTAGGACGTACGTTACGACACAGCACTTCTCTGAATACTTTGGGTTAAGTAAAGACATTGAAGTCCTTAAACGGGAACTCAGGGAGAGGGCTCCTAAAGGTTTACAGATGCCAAAGGTTACTCAAGGTAAGTAAACGTTCGCAGCTAAGGGGAAAAGTATATTATGCCATGATTTTTAACTTCAACCGCATCAAAGGTGTTTGTTAGAATGCCTAAATACGTAGAGAATCTGAGTAAACGGAAAGTAACTGGAGGTGTGAAAAAGCCGAATAGGGGTAGGAGAGCGTACGAGCAGCATAGCTACCCCATTGAAACAAAGATTAGTGAAGATCGAAGGGTTATGAAGAAGACGAAGGGCGGGGGTGTTAAAGTTAAGTCTCTGTATGCCCAATTTGCAAATGTAGTGGACCCTTTATCTAAGGCGACTAAGAAGGTTAAGATACTAAGAATGATAACGAATCCTGCTAGTAAAGATTTGACCAGAAAGAATGTGATCACTAAGGGTGCGTTGATAGAAACAGAGCTCGGTCCTGCGAAGATCACATCGAGGCCGGGGCAAAATGGCGTTGTTAACGCTGTTTTGACAAAGCGGTAATAGAAATTGAAGGACTATAACCGTATAGTTTTATGGCTTGATTATTTTAATTCAAAACTTTCTAGGAAAGAGGGGAGAAGGGTTCCTCTGAACGTGGCAGTAAGTTCGCCTACTCTAGCTGAGCTCTTAGAATCTGTGAGGAAACTGGGATACGATGCTGAAGCTGTGAACGCTAGGTACCCTAAGAGGTACTTTATTGAGAGTGGTTACGTATCGGTTAATAAAGTTAAGTGCAAGAATTCGACCATGAAGGAGGTAGCAAAGACTCTAGGCTTTGTTCGAGGCGTGGGCCGGCAAAAGGATTAAGTTTAAATTAGATGTTTGAACCAAATATGTTGTGAAGAAGCTAGGTAAAGTTTTGCATCAAGCTAAAAGTGGTAATCTAATTCTAAAGGCAGAAGTATTTCTAAAGCAGTCTGTGCCGGTCTACGATGCGTCAAATAAGAAGGTTGGTTACGTCGTCGAAACCTTTGGCCCTATATCATCACCTTACGTTTCTGTAAAGCCGACTACAGACAGGGTTAGAAAGCTTATAGGAGCGTATTTGTACATACAAAGGGAGTAGATAACTTGGACACCGCAAGCGACGATTCTTCCCAGAAATGTCCTTTTTGTGGCTTAGGTTTGATCAACGATTCCGAGTCTGGGGAGTTGATATGCCCCAAGTGTGGCATAGTTGTTCGAGATAAGGTGGTCGACGATCACCCGGAATGGAAAGCGATCGATCTTGAAGATAAGCAAAGGCGTGTCCGAGTTGGAGCGCCGATGACCTACCTATTACACGACGAAGGGTTAAGCACTCTGGTAGGCGATAAGCCTTACGGCCTTGGTTCGAACTTTCAACAGACTAATGATGCTAGAAAGATTAAGGCGACATCTTCCATGGTTAGGGTGAGCGCCGACGAACGTTCCTTAATGAAGCTGCTGGAAAAGGTAGATGACCTGGCTTCTAGACTTTCTTTACCAAACAATGTGGCTGAAACAGCTGCCTACTACATCCGCTCCTCTAAGGTTAAGGCGTTCTCGAAGAATAAAGGGCAGAAGGAGATCGCTGCTGCCATGATATATTTGGCCTGCCGTGTTTGTAACGTTAATAGGACGTTAAAGGAAATTGTAGACCTTTCTGATCTACAGGAGAAGGACGTTGCCAAATACTATCGGGCCCTAGCTCAGATCTTCCCAACCTCGTCGGTTAAAAGGCCTAGGGTTTTAAACTACGTGACAAAGCTTTCTAACATTTTAAATCTATCTATAAGGGTTGAGCGTCTTGCTTTGGATCTGGCTAGGAAGGTTGAAGACTCTGATATCGCACTCGGTAAGAACCCTGCTGGTCTCGCTGCCGCCTGTGTCCATATTGCTGCGACCCTTTTCGACGAACCGATTTCGTCAGAGGATATTGCTGCCGAGCTTGGTGTGACACCCCTGACCGTTAGAAATAGGACAAAAGAAGTTCTAAGAGCTTATGACGTAGTCATATATGTTAAGGCATTAAAATAGAAAGTCTTATAGCTAACTTCCCAGATAAATATATTTACATATTAAAACGAGGGATGTTTATGTCAACAAAGGAATCGAACGAAGAGAACTTTCCAGAAGAAAAGCTTGATGAAGAAGAACTTGATCTGACTTCTAGAACCTATAAGGCTATTGTTGAACATGGGATGGAGGGCATACTACAGAGCCAGCTGTGGAAGGAACTGAGCTTGACTAGTAGGGATGGAAGTAGGCTTGCTATTAGGCTCGAGAAACGAGGTATGATAAGACGTGAGCGGGTTCTTGAGAACGGCAGGTGGACCTATCGACTCTTCCCAATTCGAATGCCCATAAAGACTGCATCGATCAGGGATGCTCCCTGTCTGACCTGTAAAGTCGTTGAACAGTGCTCTGTTGAAGGCCGTATTTCCCCTAGAGTTTGTAGCATGTTGGAAGAGTGGGTCAGGAAAGAGTATCAAGAATATATGTCACATAAGGTCGTTATAAAAGTTGAAACTAAGCCAAGCCAAACGTGATTATTATAGGAGGAAGGCGAAGAAGGAGGGGTATAAGAGTAGGGCTGCCTTTAAACTATCTGAGCTCGTCAACAAATACCAGCTGATCCAAGAAGGGGACTATGTCGTTGATTTTGGCTGCGCCCCAGGCGGATGGCTTCAAGTAGCGAGTAAGCGTGTTGGCGATGAGGGAAGGGTCTTCGGCTTCGATCTAAAGAAGGTCAACATCGACCTTAGCAACGTCTACACGTATGTTCTTGACGTTAATTCTCAAGATGCTTTAAACTTTGTTAAGAAATCGGTTGTTTACGAAGTTGACGTAATATTATCTGATTTAGCCCCAAATATTGTCGGCGTTTGGGAGCTCGATCATGCCAGGCAAATAGATCTGACTTCAAAGGTTATAGATATGGTGCCTCATCTTCTAAGACCAGGGGGCAATTGTGTGTTTAAAGTCTTCCAAGGTAGCTATCTTGAAATGGTTAGGGATAGGTTAAAGAAAATGTTTGAAAATGTTTTTGTCACAAAGCCTTCTGCGAGTAGAAAGGAAAGTAGTGAGATATATATTGTTTGTCTATCTTTTCTTGGCTAGGTTCAATAATATTTCGTTCACTGTCCTCGACGGCGCGTTTGTTCTGATCGCCCTGCTGTTAAGAATGGTCCTCGAAGCATAAAAGCCTCCCTCTCTCAGCTTTCCAACTACTTCCTCGATCGATGGCGTGTTGACTTGTAGTCTATCACATACCATGCTTATTAAATAATATGTTGGGGGTCCATCAACTTCCTCTGCTGCTACGTTAAGCATCTTCCTATATTTTACAAAATTTAACACTTCAGCCTTTTTTATCATCTCCTTTACAAAGTTTACGTCGAAGAGTCTTCCGATCCATAGGGGTCCTCCATACTCTACATCTCCTCCACAGGCTTCACACCTCGGTTTGGGCGTGTTGGAAATCGTTCTATCATTACATTTAGGGCAGTGGTTTATGTAACCGATGCTTTTGAGAGACTCGTCTCCAGCCTCTGCTCCGCTTCGCATTTGAACATACACCCTCATGTAATGTCTTGTAGAATGACAGAATAGTGGGTTGATACCTTTATCGTATCTTGCTGCTGAAAAGGCTAGCGCGCTGTAGAGCAGTCTTATGCCAACTTCGTGGCAATATTCTGTGTGAAGGGATAATCCAAGGTACTTCCTAAGTGCTACATGTGGGTGCAAGCCACAAAGCACTGGGGTGTCAGTTGCGGTTAAAGAGACCATTCCATCCTTTTTCGCGGTCTTCACGGCATCTTCTAAGTAAGGGGCAGGTGTTCCAAATGGGTCTACGTCAACTATGTCGAAGTAGTTTCCTTCCTTTCTATTCGCTGTTAAGAAGTGGTTTGCATCGTCGTTTGATAGTAGGCACTTGCCTGATACTCCATTGTTCTCTGCGTTATATTTAGCGATCTCAATCGCGTTTGGGTTTATGTCGTTCAGGTAAATTTTATAAATTTCTGTCTCTTTAGCGACCCTTATCCCTCTCGCTCCAATTCCACATAAAATATCGGAAAATGTTAAAGGTCTTGATTGGATTTGGCAGAAGGTTTGATAAGCTATCACTGAGAGGTCTCTGCTCTCTACTCCCCTAGGATTAAAGAAGGCTGGCTCTTTCGGTGGATACTCGAGTCTAAGGCTGTCCTTTGGTACTAAAAGCTCAGTCCTCCCTTCTATGTATTTAACCATATCTTGATGCATTATGATCAGCCTTCATTTAAGGGGGTAAAAGAGTTTCTTAGATGGGCAGTATCTTTCTACAGGGCAGATAGGGCATTTCGGTCTTCTCGCGATACAGATTCTTCTTCCAAAGTTTATTATCGCTAAGTGTGCTTCAAGCCTCTTTCCAGTTGGCAACAGATTCTCAAGTTTTTTCCTTATTTTAAAGTAGTCGTCCTTTTCATCGGCTATACCAAGCCTCTTTGAAACCCTACTCACATGGGTGTCAACAGGTACTATGTCCGCGCCCTTAGAAAAGGCCATGAACACGTCGACTGTTTTCGGCCCTATCCCTTTTATTTTAGAAAGAAACTTGGAGACCTCCTCTTCACTCATCTTTTCTATTTCCCGGCTGCCCCCTAACTCTTCCTTTACACGTCTAGCCAATTCAATAATACGCGGTGCCTTGACATTGTATAGGCCTGCGGGTCTTAAGCAGTTTATGATCTCTTCCTTGGGCGCTGAAAGGATGGAATCAGGGTCTATTCCAACGCGTCTTCTGAGCTGTGTAATGGCCTTTAGTGTGTTCTTGTCGTTTGTGTTCTGAGAAATTATTATGCCGACTAAGGTTTCAAAATGGGTCCCACGCCTTCTCCCTCTTCCAGCATAGAACTTTTCCGTTATCGTTTCTACCATTAACCTTTGAATGTCGCTTTCAGCATCTGTCATTATATTGGGAAGGTTTCTATAAAACTACATAAATGTATTGTTTGTAACTTGGGCTGATAGCGGTGGTAAAGAAAATCTTCGTTACCGGCGATCCAGGCATCGGCAAATCTACCCTTCTAAGTAGAGTTGTCTACGAACTGAAATCCAAAGGCTTTGCAGTAGGTGGTGTGTTGACCAGGGATGTCCGAGAAAGGGGGGTTAGGACTGGTTTTCAGATTCAGAGCCTTTCAGACGGCACGATTGAGGTATTGGCGTCTGTCGGTTTGAAGGTTGGTCCTAAAATTGGGAAGTATGTCGTGAACTTAAATGGCTTGAAGGATGTTTTTGCCTCCGCGATATTGTATGCAATTGAATTTTCTGATGTCGTTGTCTGCGACGAAGTTGGGCCGATGGAGCTACTCTCACCTGAGGTTAGGAGGGCTATAGAAACCTTGCTCGAATGTGATAAGCCCGTTTTAGGCTCTGTCCACAAGAGGCTCCGTGACCCGATAATTGAGAAGATATCTGCCTCTTCTGACATTAAAGTCTACGATCTAAACGTTGAAAACCGAGACTCCCTAGTAAAGACAATCGTAGACGAGATCACAGCCGGTCTCCAGGGATGATTATGGGGGACACCGTAATTGGAGGGGTGGATGAAGCGGGAAGAGGCGCTCTTATAGGGCCACTAGTAATTGCAGGAGTGTCCATAGAATCGTCTAAAACGAGCCTGCTAAGTGATGCGCACGTTAAAGACTCGAAGGCCCTCCTCCCTTCAACGAGAAGTCGCCTTTACGACTTGATCGTCTCGAATGCTAAAAAAGTGTACGTTATAGAAGTGTCTCCTAAGGAGATCGATGAGTACGTCCTACACGGTAGAAAACTAAGGAGGCTAAATTACTTGGAATCTCTTAAGATGGCTGAAATCGTCGACGCCCTTGAAGCAGAAGTTGTATATGTGGACTCGGCTGACGTCAAACCCGATCGGTTCGCTAAAGAGATACAGTCTGCCTCTAAGTTAAAGCCAAAGATCGTTGCCGAACATCATGCTGATCAAAACTACGTTATAGTCTCCGCTGCTAGTATTGTGGCTAAGGTGACGAGAGATAGAAGGATCGAAGAACTAGCTCGCAAGCACGGTTTCTTCGGAAGTGGCTACCCTTCTGACCCAAGGACAATGAAGTTTGTGGACGACTGGGTCATGGTTAAAGGTTTTCTCCCTGACTTCGTAAGGAAGTCATGGAAGTCCCTTAAGAAGGTTGGGGTAAAGAGGATCGATGAATACTGATTAAAAGGCGGCTCACTACTTTTTCGCAACTATCAGGGCGTGGTCTTTGTCAAAAGGAGCTAACCTAATCGTCTGTAGATGTTGGAACCCCGCCTTTTTGAGCTTCTCTTCCTCCTCCTCAAAGACTTTGGAAGGCTCTTTTGCAACGTCGATGCTTCTCGACTTCACGATTAAAAATAGGTATCCATTATCCTTCAAGTAGAAGTTACAGTTTTTAATAGCTATCTCCGTCTGGTCTGGTTGAGCGATGTCGCAGTAGACGATATCCACCTTACCAAACACTCCAACGTACTTCTCAGGTTTTCTAGCGTCTTCAACGATGGCCACTATGTTTTTTCTATATTTCGCGCATCTGTCGATGAACTCGTTTGCTACCCTCGGTGCAAATTCCACAGCGAATATGATTCCGCCATCTCCGATGATGTCTGAGATGTGGCTAACAGTTGTACCTGTGGATGCGCCTAGATAGAGTATTCTAGACCCCTCTTTGAATGGAAACTGCCTTAAGTCGTTTATTAACGCGGCAGCGAGTTTGCTCCTGAACGGGTCCCATAACCTGTACTCGAATTCATCTATTCTAAGCGTCTTCTCCCCGTAGACGGTCACACCAGGTGTAAGGTTTCTTGTGCAGACCTTCTTCCTTTTATCAACAATTACCCAGTGAACTCTTGGCGAACGTTCGTCTGAGATAGCCTTTGCCAACGACTACCTCTTCCTCCCCCTGAACTTTTTAAACTCCCTCTTAGGCCTTACCTTCTCTTCCTCACGAACCTTCTCCTTCGACTTCCTTATCTCATTTATACGAGATGCTAAGCTTTTTTCTATTGACGGGTCAAGCTCCCTCCTGTAAAGGTCCACTCTAGCAGCTATTGCTATCTTCGCAGCTAGGGCTCTAGCTATTCTCCCCCTTTGCCACTTTTTAGCATCATGTATCAATGTATGCTGGAAGATTATTCCATGTTTCGGAGGTCTGGCCCCTGTCTTTATAGCCCTGAATATCGCCTTTTCAGCTCCTAGAATTTGTATCGTGCTCGACGGGAGGACGGCTAATTTCTCTAGGCCTCCAGCCTTCGCAATAAGTCTCGCGCCTATCGTTGCCCCTAGGATCTGTGTCAGATTGGGCGCTATCTGTTTCATGACGTTTTCCACGAGGTTCGACATCCTCTTTCTTATCTCATATGTTTCTTTTACGTGGTTTGAAAGCATCAGCAAATGTTCCATGTCTTCTTCACGGAAGATCCCACCCCGAGACTTTTGCGCTGCGTTCAAGAGCGCCTTCTTCTTGTTATCTGAAAATCTCGTCCTTTCTAGTTTTTCTTCGTCAAGGTTTCTCCTATCCCCAATATCTGATATAAATTTGCATAATTCTACCGGATCCTCGTAGAACTGAAGTATTTCAGGGAAGTGTATCTCATACCATTCTTTCACTCGAGTTCCAAGTATGTTTATCATCTTGTCCAGTTCATCTAATGCTAAGACCGCTTGCATTGCCTGTAAATCTAGTCGAGTCGATTCCTCCGTTATCTTAAGTTCGGACTGTTTTAGGCTAAACTCCCTTAATAGTTCAAAGGCTTTCTCCTCGCTTTCCGCAAAACCTGATTCTAAGATTATCCTCATCTTTTCCGAAAATATTTTCGACAGCATCTCATCGGTTAGGACGTCAGCTTTAACTTCGTCAGAAAGTGCTTTTTTGAGCTCCTGTGATTGTACAAGAACCGTTTCGATTTGGTGATGTTTGATCTTATTCAGCACCTCTTCAATTAGGTTGTACTCAGCACCTTCAAGTAACTTCCTATATTCTAATGCTGGATTCTTTTTGTAGTTGACCTTATCTATGACGTTCAACTTCTCGTCGAGAAAGCTTACGCCTGCTTCGTGGACGAATATTATGGTCTTCAAGTTCTACACTTCTTTACATTACCGCTTGACAGCCTTCCTTATAAATTATCCTCGTCATATAAAGGAAACCTTTTTGCTTAAGTACTTCTATAACAACGTTGTTGGAGATGCGCCTCAATTTTCAAGTAAAACTTGCCAACTTTGAAATGGATAACCCCCTGATGCTCGCCTCCGGAATCCTTGGAATGTCTCCTTCCACCCTAAGACGAGTCGCCTCCTCAGGGGCAGGCGGTTTAGTTACAAAGTCCATCGGTTTAGAGGCCAGAGATGGCTATAGTAATCCAACCGTATATGTCGATGGATACTGTAGCCTCTTAAACGCGATGGGTCTACCTAATCCAGGTGTAGACCGTGTTGTAGAAGAGTTCCTAGACCAGGATTTTAAGCTTCCAATTATATACAGCATATTTGGCTCCTCTCCTGAGGACTACTCCCAAGTTGCGAGGAAGTTGATCAGGCTGAAACCTTATGCTTTCGAGCTTAACCTTTCGTGCCCCCACGTTAAAGAAGTGGGTTCACTGGTTGGACAGGACCCAAAGATGGTGTACGATGTTGTAAAGAGGGTTAAACAGTGTGTAAACGTTCCTGTTTTCGCTAAGATAACTCCTAATGTGACTGATGTGGTAGAGATCGCTCGATCAGCTGTTAAAGCAGGCGCTGACGCTATTGTCGCCATAAACACAGTTAAGGCGATGGTGATAGACGTCGATGTTATGAAACCTGTTTTAGGTAACAAGTCAGGGGGGTTGTCTGGTCCTGCGATAAAACCCATATCCATAAAGATCGTTTACGACCTTTATGAAAACTTGAAGGTTCCTGTTATAGGGGTGGGTGGGATCCAGACATGGAAGGATGTCGTGGAATACCTTCTTGCAGGGGCTAATGCGGTTCAAATAGGGTCAGCGATAACATGGAGGGGGCTCTCTGTATTCAAAGAAATTTTGTTTGGGCTTCGGCAGTACATGATCGAAAAGGGCTTTTCCTCTATAGATGAAATTGTTGGAGGTGCCCATTAGTGGTGTCTAAGAAGTTATTTGACTTGGATGCGAACACGCTCAGAATAAGGGATGTCGCTAGGGTTCTAAGATATGGCACCAAATACTCCACAATCTTCTTCAGTGACGAGCACGTTTTAAGGGCTGAAGCTGGGCAGTATCTGATGGTGTGGGTTGTTGGAGACGACGAGATCCCTCTCTCCGTCTCACATATTGAGGATAACGGTTTATGTGGCGTTACAGTTAAAGGTGTTGGGAGAACGACAGAAGCTCTTTGCTCGATCTCCGAAGGTTCAAAGCTGGGGATTAGGGGGCCATTCGGAAGAGGCTATAAGATTAAGGGTAAGAAGCCCTTACTCGTGGCAGGGGGGATAGGCGTCGCCTCTATTCGCCTATTAGCAATTAAAATGATTAAGCTCAAAGTCTTCCCCACCCTCGTCGTAGGAACTAGAAATATGCATGAAAACATCTTCCATAATGAATTTTTGGACTTAGATAGGAATGGTCTTCTAAGATATATTCCGGTCGCAGACGATGGCTCGCTTGGAGAAAAAGTTTTGGCGAGCGAGAAGGTCGAAGGATTGGTTAAGGTTGAGCGATTTGATCAACTTTACGGCTGCGGTCCTGAAAAGATGCTGTATTCGATCTTTAACATCGCTTTAAGGGAGAGGATGCAAGTACAGCTCTCTCTTGAACGTTATATGAAATGCGCAATAGGGATTTGTGGGCAATGTTCGTTGGACGATTCGGGGCTTCTAGTTTGCGAAGATGGGCCTGTGTTTGGGAATAAAGACCTGCTGAAGTCTAAAGACTTCGGGAGGTTCACTAGGACCGCCTCTGGGGAAAAGCTTCCCATTTAATTGTTAAAGGGCTAGGTTGAAAAGGTAATACTTATTTATGGCAGAGAAGGTTGTTTTGACGGTAGAATATGCCGACACATGGAAGCCTCACAAAAGCTGGAAAGGTTAGATCTAAAAGTCCACCACAGAAGAAAGAGCATAAGCCCTCTCCGATTCCGAAGGAAAGGAACAGAGAAAACTATGTTAAAAGGTTTATATTGAAAAGGAAAAGTGGACAGAACTGGTTAACAAGGTAAACACACTTATTCTCTGATTGAAGAGAAAGTGCAGATGCACGATCATAACAGCAATTTTGTCGTAGCATGTAAGAAGATCGCTGAATTAATATTAGTGGACCCGCCAAAGGATAGTAGTTCTCTTTATTCTCTTAAAGTGAAAGTGGCAAAAGAGTTTAGGTTAAAGTGTGTTCCAAAGAATTCTGATGTCCTCTCAATGGTTCCACCGGAAAGGAAACACCTTTTACAGTCGCTTCTTAAGATAAAGCCTGTCCGCTCCGCATCGGGTGTTGTAGTTATTGCCGTCATGTCTAGACCATACCCTTGTCCTCAGAAGACGCCTTGTCTTTACTGTCCTGGGGGTGTTCAATTCAATACACCTCAAAGTTACACAGGTTATGAGCCAGCAGCGGCTAGGGGTAAAGAACACGATTATGAACCCTATTCGCAGGTGAGGAGTAGGCTTGATCAGCTAAAAGCCATAGGCCACGTAGTTCAGAAGGCTGAATTAATAGTGATGGGTGGGACCTTTCTTCACCAACCCATAGAATACCAAGAATATTTTGTCAAAGGATGTTTTGACGGTCTGAACGGGCGCCCTTCTAACTCCCTTGAAGAAGCTTTTGAATACAATGAAAAGGCTGAAGTCAGATGTGTTGGGTTAACGTTCGAAACGAGACCTGACTTTTGTAAAGAACATCACGTCGACTTGATGTTAAAGTACGGCGTAACCAGGGTCGAAATTGGTGTTCAAAACCCCTCCGATAGCATCTATCGGATTGTAGGAAGGGGGCATACTCTAAAAGACGTCAAATCCTCGTTTAAAGTGGCTAAGGACTCAGGTTTGAAGGTCGTTGCACATATGATGCCAGGGTTGCCTGGTTCGTCCCCTAAACGTGACTTAAAAGGTTTCCGAAGGCTGTTCGAAGACGAAAGTTTTAAGCCAGATATGCTGAAGATATATCCTACACTTGTCGTTGAAAATTCTAAACTATATCAGATGTATGTAAATGGGGAGTACAAACCGTACACGGAAGAGGAAATGGTTGGCATTGTGGCAGAAGTTATGTCTATGGTCCCCTATTGGGTGAGGATAATGCGGGTTCAGAGGGATATTCCTGCTAACTTGATTGTAGCTGGTGTCAGAAGGGGCAATCTGAGGGAGTTGGCGCATGAGCGTCTAAAGGAAATGGGAAGGTCCTGCCACTGTATAAGGTGTAGGGAAATAGGCCTACTCGCTTTGAGGAACAGAAAGTTTGATCGGGAAGAATTTACGCTGCACAGGATCGATTACAAGGCTTCAGGTGGAAAGGAGTCCTTCTTATCATATGAAAACTCAGATAGGTCTGCCCTGATAGGTTTTTTGAGGTTGAGAAAGCCTTCTGACACAGCTCATAGGCCGGAGGTCGAAGATGCCTCGCTTGTACGTGAGCTCCACATATATGGGCTTGCCGCTCCAATAGGTTTCAAGATTAAAGAAAGTTGGCAGCATAGGGGTTATGGTAGAAGATTGTTAGATGAATCTGAGAGGATCGCTAAAGAAGAGCATGGCTCCAGTAAGATACTTGTTACAAGTGCTGTAGGAACTAGGGAATACTACGAAAAGCTAGGCTATTTCCGTATAGGGCCTTACATGGGGAAAAAGCTCGTTTAAAGGGGGTTCTCTGAAGCCCTCTTTAAGCAATCTATTACTACCTTTTCAACGTTTTTGCAGACGTCTTCGAAGAAGTCCTTCGACCTCTTTACGTCGAAGTCTGGGGTGTCTCCCTCCTCCCCTCTTATAATGGAACCTAGTTTAGGGTATGTCCAGATACCTGGTCTTTTTTGGATCTCCTGTCTCTTATCGTAGAGATCCCTCTTAACGAGCTTCTCGTTTATTGCTAATATCGCAGATGTTTCAGCTAATGCCGCATGCCCAGCTGAGTCGACGTTAAAATGCTTCTTGATTAGTTCTCCACTTAAAATCCACCAATCAATGTTAATTATCCTCACTCTAGCTGTGTTGTACGCTCTTTCTGCAGCCTCTTTTATGCTGTCTGTGTTCCCAGCGTGTCCATTTATCAAGATTACATTTATGAAACCTGATTTTGCAAAGCCAACAAGTATATCGTAAAGGTAATTAGTAAAGGACGATTTACTTACTGGAATTGATCCTGGATAGCAGCTAAGCGAGGTTGTTACGCCGTAGTATATTGGGGGTGCGACAAATGCGTTAACCTCCTCCTCCAACCTTCTTGAAATTTCGATCGGGATCAATGCGTCAGTTGCTACAGGTAGATGTGGGCCGTGTGCTTCCATAGTCCCAATAGGGACTATCACCGTGTTGACCCCTCTATCCAAAATCTTCATGATTTCAGGCCAGCATTTAGTGCTATAATCTTCTACCAATTCAATCACTATCTGCTAGTGTTTCTTCTGATTTAACTCTTTGCCGTTCTAATTATCAGATTCTATAATATTATTAAAAGTGGTATATCGTCTTCTATTAGTTTGATGGTTATATCGGGTAAGCTGGCATCTTATAGCCAATGTCTGAAGGGTCAGATGTTCTAATAAGGCTTGGATACACTATAAACGGTCCTATAGATGAGCCAATCTTTGAATCTAGAAGCATTTTGATACTGAACGACCAGGCTGAATACTACATCATCTACTTGCTTCAAGTTTTGAGGAAAGCCGGTGTCGCCTTTGACTTTTATGACCTTACAGGTGACGCCATCGCTACATTGTCTTCTGACTTCTCGTTAGTTGACGGCAGAAGTGTTGTACCATCGATCTTAGCGTATGAAGGTGAAGACTATTTGTCGTGGAGTAGGCTTGTCGCAGAAGCATTTAAGGCGTCCTTGTACCTTGGTGAAGACGAATTCCTGTTTTTAAATTCGATCTTACAGACGTTATATAAGCAGAATAGTAGGGTGAATCTACTGCAGGTCTTAAGTAGCATTCGTTCCTACGATTCCCAGGAGTCATCCTTTATCGAAAGGTCGACTGCCTCCCGACTCAATTGGAGGTTCTACCTGATTAGTGATTTGATGTTGAGCTTAATGTCTGATAAGGACACTCGGCTTCCATCTGAGCAACAGGCTGTCTTCGATCTCTCAAGGATCTTTTCTGTGGAAGGGAGAGTTCTCACCTTCTCGCTTATGGTGGCTAAAGATTCTAATGGAAAGAGGAAGCTCCAGATACTATACCTGGGAAATTTGCACACAAGTGCGAAGGCTTGTGTGATAAAGTACCTAAACCTTATACAACCATTTTGTTCTGGAACGACGATTATAGCTTCAAAAACCCCATTTCCTCAATGGCTCATTAAGAACTTTGCGCTATTGATCTTAGATGAATGCTCCCTAAACCTATTTGGTAAGGGTGTTAAAGATGTGGGGAAGGTAACAGAACAGTTCTGTGAAGGTGAACTAATCTACAAGAAAGGTGATTCTTTGACTTCTTTTTTGTTCGAAAAGCCGGCATTAAAGATTGGGAAGGTAGCAGACGAGAGGAACTTGATCAAGGGCAAGTCCTTGTCTGACTTGGGTGTGGCGAAGAGGATAGTGAAATTGATCATGGCCTCTAACAGCGTAACTAGGATAGGGCTGGTACAAAGCCTCTCTGTAGACCTTCCCCCAGAAATTACAGAATATGTTCTACAAGAACTGATCTCGATGGGTTATGTCATTTGCGAAGTAAAAAAGACCAAAACAGGTCTGGTAACCCATCTCTCCTTATCGATGGATGGTCGCTCTTGGGCTTCTAAGGAGGGTGTTATCTGATGAACCATATTAAAACCGGGCTTGAATCGTTGGATGCGATACTTGATGGGGGTCTTCCAAAGGGTGCTTTGATGCAGATATTTGGGGAGAAGGCGGTGGGAAAGAGTATTCTAACCTCCCAAATGGCGTATAAGAATCTTGAAAACAAAGAAAATAGCTTGATCATCGATACCGAACAAGGGTTCAAAAACACGATAGCGTGCTACTGGCATCAGAGGTTTAGTAAAAGGTTTGGACTCGATCCTATTATAAAGTATCCTCTGATCAAAAGGTTTGCGGTAAAAGGGCGTGAGAGGAGGGTGAACGAGGCTGAAGTGAAGTCCGCGATTGAGGCTGCTTTATCCTCTCTGAAAATAAACTATACAAAGGCCCAATTAGACCAAGCAAGTTGGTCCTTCCTCCCAGAAGTGGAGTTAGACTACGAAGTTTCTGGTGATAAGCCAACCATATTCGTCTTAGAAGTGCCCAACCTACACGACCTGCTCTTACTGCATGGGATCAGATGTGATCTCATAATCAGCGAATCTGGGAGGGTTGAAGTTCGGCTCTTACCTGGTACTAGCTTCAACGCGGTAGAAAGCTCCTTAGGTAAGATCGTAAAAGAGAACAGGATATCTCTAATATCTTACGATAGTCTCTCGATGCCACTTAAATCTACATTTGTTGGTACACAGGACTTCCCAGGGCGTTCTGCAGCTATAGCTCTGATCCTCGGCCAGGCTCAAAAATTATGTTCTACGCAGAACGTCTGCGTTGTATCATTGAATCATGTAACCGTCCACCCGATAACAGGGCAGAATAAGCCTTATGGAGGCCAGATTGTCGGTTACGATTTCAAATTCAGCCTCCTTCTAGAAAGGGCGCATTACTCAATAGTTGATGATAGGACGGTTGTGAACCCTTCATCCGCTAAAGATGCGAACAGGGTCCTCAGAATCCATAGGCACCCATCGTATCCTGAGTACTCACAATCTATAGCCCTCAAACTTGGTGAGGAAGGTTTCGTTCAATAGGTTTTTGTGATGCATAAAGCTCTTAAATTTTTCTTTCTGTTCATCATTTTCATCCTATATTTCATCTTATCAACATCTCTAGTACTTCTTATTATCCGCAAGCTTGGCGATAGCTGGGGCACAGTTTATGCGTGTTTCCTGTGGGCTGCCTCTTTCTCATATGTTTCAGTGAATGTTTTCAATCTACTCCTAGGTGAGAAGTTTCCTAAAATGGTAAAGAGCCTTCTAAAGCGTCTTCAACTTTATGCGCTTGCCTTATTCTCATTGTACTTTCTGTTAAGGTCTTTGATCAATGGCGCAGCTGTTTTAATGCTCTTCTTTCTGGTCGTTGGTCTTATAAGATTCGGAAACCGTCTTCCACTACCTAATATTTTACATTGGAAAGGTTTGATGGCCCGATCAAAATCACAGGGTTGTTGGTTTACGATTTCACAATATTTCTGCAGCTGTACCCTTTAATAGATTTTGAGGCCGTCAAAGGTGCCCTGCTCAAACTGGGTGATGAAATCCTAATCCTCAGGTCAGTTTCTGGCGAATGCGCCTATCTCAAGGTCTCTTCTAAGCATATTCTGAGGAAGAGGGGTAAAGAAGCCTTCTTGAAGAAGATTGAACGTAAAATATCTGAAGGGGATCTGCTTGAGCTATGTCTATTAAGAGTAGTCGATGTGGAAGAGGTGCCTATTATATTGAGTTTTAATCGCCCTCATATAAGGAAAGGAGCTGTCAAAGGTCTCTCTCCAACTGCTGATTTAACTGTCGTGAGAAAGGTAAAGCGTCTGAACGCTTCATCTAATCCAAAACCGTGCGAATCTATTAAGAGTCTCCGTATAGGGGAGAACGGTGAGGAGTTTCCAGTTAAACTTGGCTATAATAATTTTAATTTTTTAAACGATCGTGGGTTTGCGTTCTGCAAATCTCTGGCTGTTTTGAGGAAGGTTAATGATAGGGGGCAGGGCTCAATAAAGGTGGCTGTTTATGAAGAAGGGAATGTTCTTAGTTTAAAGATTCTGTCCTATCCAATAATAACGTTAAGTAGAGAGCAGCTCCGGATACAATGCGCTCTCTATTCCATCGACCCATCGACCTTTAGTTGTGCTAAGAAGCCCGTTTCAGAGACATGTTTACAAAAAGGTTAAATCAACTTCTATCAGTATACAACTCCGAGAGTCTTGAAAGATACTTCAGGGTATAAAGGCGATTTGAAGGCTTTTTTGGAAGCTAACAACATCGGCGCAGGCGACGTTGTAATAGTTAGGACTGATGAGGACGAATACAAGGGAACGGTGATACCTAGATACGAATATGCTTCGCCAGATTTTCTTACGTTAAAGCTCTCTAATGGCTATAATATCGGTGTTGAATTTAGCAAGATAAGGTCAATAAAGTTGGTTGAGGAACATGCCCCACCTGCCTTTGTACAACAACAGGTAATGGCCCCCAAGCAGGGTCTACCTAAGGCTGTTATAGTAAGTACAGGTGGTACGATTGCGAGTAGGGTTGATTATAGGACAGGTGGCGTTAGGCCCGCTCTTTCTGCCTCCGACCTTCTTTCAGTCGTTCCCGAATTGGGTGATATAGCGCAAGTTGATGCTGACCTCCTCTTTAGCATATACAGCGAAAATATGACGTTGTCGCATTGGAGTAAGCTTTCTGAGAGGGTCCACGATTATATTAAGAGGGGGTATGACGGAGTTGTTGTAACCCATGGAACTGACACGATGGGGTATGCTTCTGCGGCTCTAAGTTTCGCTCTCCATAAGACGCCGATCCCGGTCTTGTTAGTTGGGTCGCAAAGGTCTTCTGACAGGCCTTCCTCTGACGCGGCCTCCAATCTGATCGCTGCCATGGTCACCTCTCTAAAAGCCCCGTTCTCCGGTGTTTACGTCTCAATGCATGACTGGGTATCAGATGAGCGGATCAGTATACACATAGGAACAAAGGTTAGAAAGCTGCATACAAGTAGAAGGGACGCATTCAAATCTGTCAACATAAGCCCAGTTGCGATATACAAGGATGGTGAGTTAACTGTTCTAAGAAACGATCTGCCAAAAAGAGGTGTTTCTAACGACTTTCGAATCTTCCCCAAGTTCGAAGAGAAGGTTGGCCTAGTAAAGTTCTACCCGGGCTTTGACCCATCGATAGTTGAAAGTCTGTATCAGAAAGGATACAAGGGTGTAGTTTTAGAAGGGACTGGCTTAGGTCACGTAAACAAATCAACTACAGACTCTCTGAAAAGGCTGATTAGAGACGGTTTCATTGTGTGCATGGCCTCCCAATGTATTTATGGGAGGGTAAGACTCACCGTATATGAGACGGGGCGCGACCTTCTTGACGCTGGTGTTCTTCCACTCGAAGACATGCTTCCAGAAACTGCGTTTATAAAGCTGTCGTGGTGTTTTGGAAACTTCCAGAGGGAAGAAGTGCCTAAGGTTATGCGCTTAAACATCGCTAATGAGTATAATTCTAGACTACTTCTTGAAGAGGTTGATTAGAGTGAGCTATGAGCAAATGGGACTAAAAACAGGTCTTGAAATACACCAGCAACTAAACGTAGGGACAAAACTATTCTGCAGCTGTCCTACGATTGAAACCGATGAGGCGCATGCCAAGATTTTGAGACGCCTCAGACCGACTCAAAGTGAGTTAGGCCAAATAGACCCAGCAGCACTCTACGAATTTAAAAGAGGGAAGTTCAACATATACCTCTATAATCAAAAGTCCGCTTGTCTAGTTGAATGTGACGAAGAGCCCCCACATCCTATAAATATGAATGCTGTAAAAGCAGCCATCACCGTTGCTCTGACGTTGAACTCGAAAGTAGTTCAAGAGCTCCACGTTATGAGGAAGATAGTTATAGATGGGTCTAATACAACGGGCTTCCAACGCACAGTTCTAGTAGCATTAGGCGGGTCACTTAAGGTTGGTGAGATGAGCATACCAGTTCAGACTATCTCATTGGAGGAAGACGCTGCAAGGATTATCGAGGAAAAAGAGAATTGCAGAGTTTTCTCTCTAGACCGTTTAGGTGTTCCTCTAGTAGAGATCGCCCTCGCTCCTACAACAGTCGACCCTATAACAGTTGAAAATATCGCCCTGGAACTAGGTAGGCTGCTTAGGCTGACGAAGTTAGTTGCGAGGGGCCTAGGAACAATAAGGCAAGATCTGAACATCTCCGTTCATGGCTTTAAACCTTCAGAAGTCAAGGGTGTTCAAAAACTGGACCTGATCCCGAAGGTGATCGAATATGAGGCGAAGAGGCAAGACTACCTCTTCAAAGTTGCAGGTGAACTTAAAGAAAGGGGGCTGACTGCGGAAGAAGCTGTTGGCATGTATGTTGATATAACAGCGCTCTTAGCGGAGGCTCATTCACAAGTTGTAAAGAAGGCCTTGAATGAGGGCAAGGCTGTTTACGGCATCAAACTGGCCGGGTTCAAGGGGTTACTTGGAAGGGAGCCCTTCCCAAACAATAGGCTCGGGTTAGAGTTGGCTGATGTCGCGAGAGCGCATGGGCTTGGGGGTATAATCCATTCCGATGAGCTACCTGGGTATGGTATATCCAGAGAGGAGGTTGAAAAGATAGAAGATAGACTAGAGGTTGGGGAAGACGACGGCTTTTACCTGGTATTCGCTTCAAGTGATGATGAAGAAGCAATGGACGCTATACGTCGAAGAGCTATAGCCTTCTTTGAAGGCCCAGTTCCAGAAACAAGGGGGCCGTTATCCGACGGTCGGACTAGGTACTCGAGGCCTAGACCGGGTGCAGCGAGGATGTATCCTGAGACAGATATCCCTCTGATTAAAGTAACCGATGAGCTCATCAAGGAATGTTTGGCGCAGGTCCCTAAGTCGTGGGAAGAAACGCTAAACCGTTATATAAGCGAGTATCACCTTAATGAGAAGTTAGCCACCCAAATCCTTGATTCAAATTATTTGCCCTTATTCGAAAAGGCATGCGCAGAGACGAAGTTGTCTCCTACCTTTGTAGCTGTATTGCTCACTGAGCTTGTGGTCAGTTTGACTAGGGAAGGTGTAGATACTTCCTTCTTAGATGATGAGCGGCTCTTTGAACTCTTTAAGTTGGTTGACTCAGGGCAGGCGTCCAAAGAAAGTGTTCTGGACGTTATGCGGTATATGTGCCAAAATAGGGTTGGATCTGAAGCGGCTTTAAAAGCGCTAGGAATAAAGGCGATTTCTGAGGAGGCTCTTAGAAGTGTTGTATTAAAAGTTATAGATTCAAATATTGAGTTGATCGAAGCACAGAAGGAAAGAAGTTTTGGAGCATTAATGGGGTTGGTTATGCAGGAGGTCAGAGGAAAAGTTGACGGCGGAAAGGTGTCTGCGGTCCTAAAAGAGGAGATTAAAAGACGTCTCGAAAGTAAACGATAGAGTAAACAATTCAGTAAATAATGAACCTCATATAAAATTCGTCGCGCTATAAAATCTTTATATTAGATTTACATTAATGTTTGCAGGGTAAGCATGCGTTTAAGAGTTAAGTTCGGGCATGCTGAAATCGAATTTGAGGGCACATTGGACGAAATGCTTTCCGCCATCGATCTCATCCCTAGGATTGTGGATATTGAAAAGGAGATTAAGACCGCAGAGGGTGAAGAATTGGCGATTGAAGGCAAAGCTATGGGTAGCGCAGGTCAGGTCGAGAAGCCTACCGAGCAGGCTGGAGTCTTCCCTCCGACAGTTCAAATTTCAAAGGAGGATTCCATAGCCGATATAGTAATGAAGATTATCAACTCTCCATGGGGTAAGGTGCCGAGGAGACTTGATGAAGTAAAAAAGGCCTTAGAAGCATTCGGCTTCCCCCTTCCAAGATCCACGGTCGCGGTCACCCTTCTTAGGCTAACGAAGTCAGGCAAGCTTAGGCGCTTTAAGGATGATGCAGGAGAGTTCGTCTACTCTCTACCGATTTCAGCAATAGTCGATCAAAATCCTTTACAGTTAGATGCCAACGAAATCAATAAATCCAACTTAAGCAAAGGTGATGCATAATGTCGGAAATAAACAAAGTAAACGTAACAGTAACGTTTGGGCTACTACGGGCCGAATTCTCTGGGACACCTGAAGAAGTGATCAAGTTGTTTAATCAGTTTATCATGCAGCAGCTACCACAATACGATCTTGCGCAGAAGATCTCTGTGAACTTCACTTTAAACGATCTGATGCTGGCCTTTGCAAACTTCATTAGGATAACTCCAGAGGGTGCTCGAATCTGGTCGACAGACCTTAGCGATAAAGAAATTATTGCTTTGCAACTTGTCGCAGCCAAGATAGAGTATTTGATGAACAGAAGGTCTTCCACTGCTCTCTCTTTGCAGGAGATACAAGCGAGTACAGGGCTTAACAGTAAAAGCATCAGCTCTAGACTCAGTGAGCTTGTTAAAGCAAATTATGTGGAGCGTGAAACCACTGATAAGGGTGTAACCAACAAGATAACGACGTTAGGGATAGAATGGCTAAGGCAGCAGTTGCAGAAGAAATCGAAGATTTGAATTACACCTTTTAACCGGGCGGCCTCTTTTGGACGTAATGGTAGTTTCTAGCCTCCCCCTCCCTTGTAAGCAAACCTTCCCTCACAAGGTCTGTTAACGCATGGGAGATCGCGGATCTATCGTAATGGTAACCTCTCCTTGCCAGTTCCTCGTCAACCTCCGAGAGCCTCTTTGACACCATAAACCACCCCTCGCGCCACATCTTTTCAAGAAGCCCTCTACAAGTCACCCCACCCGCGTCCTTTGTTTCGTAAGGCGATGCTCCTGTGGAGGTCTTCTCAAAGCCGGCAAGAACCTTTGCAACAACTTCGGTTACCTTTTCCTCGTCACATTCCAGTTCGATTTCCCAACTTCCTCTTTTAAGCTTGATTCTAACTATGTTGTTCACAGAGCAGCCCTCCTATATTGTTGTTGTTCAAGTTGAGCAACATTTATATCCTGACCTTGCCCACCTATATTGTTCAACATGAGCAACAAAATAAACATTCCTGTAGAGGATCCAAAGGATGGCATTAGCACGTTTTTTGACAAGACGTTCACCTACTTATCGGATGTTAAGAGGGTCTTCGGAAAGAAGATGATATTTCATGACAGAAGTTCAGACGAGCTGAAGCCTATAGTCTCGCTTTCTGAGACGCCTATGCCATTGAACGTCGAAGTATTTGACCAAGTGGAAGAAACCTGTGACATTATAAGTATAGATTCCTCTTGCATTTCTATAGGTGAGACGGAGGATGGCGCGGTTTACGCCGTTAAGTCTGGTGTTTCTGTGTACAATAACTCGAAACCTAAGTCTTTCCACACCTATGGACCGTATCTTGTTTACCTCGACGAACAGGTTGTTAGGCAGATTTACCGCGGTAACCCATTGAAAGAAAAGCTAGTCAGGCTCGTCACATTTGATCACGAGTACGCAAAGGACTTAGTTCGAGTTATAATCGAAAGGGAGGTCCAGAAGTATATGGCTACAAAGTTTGAGAATGGCATAATACTTATTGACGGCTCACTTAAGCCATCGATATTTGAAGTAGAGGGATGCTCGTTAAGTGAAATAATGAAGGTCTCCAAGGAGGGAGGGAACACGTTCATCGGTGTTTCTAAACGAAGTAAGTTGAAGTTTATAAAGAAGGTCTTAACCCATCTTGAACTGTTAAATTACGCTCCTGTTAAAGTCGACGTCCACCACATATTGGACAACCTGGTAACTAATCTTGAAGGCCATGTGTTCGTTGTGAAGTTCAAGAAGCATGGTTACGCTTTCAGAGTAGACGTTCCATACGACTCTCTACTCGATGTCGACGTTCTATTGGGGAAGATGCTTTGGAATGATAGTTTCAAGCACGGTTACCCAGAATCCTTGATCATGGCCCACAGCGTCTCTGTCTTTAATGAAGTTGAGCAGGTCTCTATAAAAAGCGCCTTAGCCCGCTCATTGAATATAGTCCAGATACCGACTAGCAGGTTAAGGAGGTCCATCCTCGGTGGGTTAAAGTTCGATGGGGGTCTGACAAATATTTGAGGATTGTCTCGAAAAGGGATGATGAAATAGTTATACTGGCTTTGCCAAGCGAAGACATCCCAAAAGGTGGATACTTGATCATAGAAGATACTTCTGCTAAGAAAGAGATGGTGGTCCAAGTTTACGATGAAACCTACCTCGACTCCTCAAGTTTTCTAGATGAAATCGTAAGGGATGAAGTCATAAAGTCCTCTGCCCCTTCAACGGAAAATGACCCGCTTCAGATAGGCGCTCTCTCTTACATGCTGATGGATATGCGTTTTTTAAAGTGCAAGATAAGAGGGACATTCCAGGATGGGCAGTTTATTCCCATATCGACCTGGCTACCATCCCGAACTAGTTCCAAGATAAGGTTGGTTAAAGTGAACGAGCTCTATTCTAAGATATTAGGGAAAACAGACCTTAACGTGGTAATCGGTACCACAGCAGACGGGCAGCCGTATCATATTAGCCTAAATAACTTGGACGGCCAACTCAATATAATAACCGGGAAGAAGGAGTCCGGTAAGTCCCACCTATCTAAGATACTTGTGTCTAAGTTGGCTGAAAATGGGGCGTATGTGGTGGTCTTCGACATCAACAACGAATACGCTGGAATAGTGAGAAAGACTGATGGCTCAGAAACGGCTATCTCTAAAAAGGTCCTCAGAATGAGACCTGGTGAAAACCTGACCTTCTCCTTGGAATACATCGGTAAGAGGACTTTGGTGAACGTGCTTCAAAACGTTTTAGACACACCTGGTGTCACGTTGAGAGAATTCATTAGGATAATCGACAACCTAGAATCTAAAGGATGTTTGACGATAAAGGAGCTGGGGGAGGCGATTCAAAGCTGGAAGTGCAATGAATTTGTTCGCGACGCGCTTTTTACAAGGTATTATTCGCTGCTGTCTTCAAAACTCTTCTCCGACGTTCTCGAAGATACCTTTGATATCGAGAAAGCGTTCCGTCAATTCCACGACGGCCTAGTCCTCGTTATACAATTGGGCAACACACCCCCTCTAACACGCAAAATCGTCGTTGAAGCTTTGCTTAATAAGTTGTGCGACCTGCTCGAAAGCGCTCGGGCTCCCCCGACCTTTCTCTTCGCTGAAGAAGCACACCTTTATCTCAGAGACACTTATTGGGATGACATAGTTACAAGGATGCGCCATTACGGTGTATTTACCACCTTCATTACCAATCAACCAGATGCTATACCGAATGGTATCTACAGACAGGCTGATAACATATTCCTGTACAATTTTGTGAACACAAACGATCTAGAAATTGTTTCTAGAGCGTCTACAGTGGATGTTGAAACCATCAAGTCCCTTGTTAGAACCCTTCCACCTAGGCACTGCCTCGTTATCGGGAAGGTTGCAGCTAGCATGCCGACTTTAGTTAAGGTCGCCTCTCTGGACTTCCAAGCTTTGGGGGAAACGAAAAGGTTCTTTAAGAACCGATTGACGGTGGTTGCACGCTAGTCTCTTAAAACAATTCACCCATCCTTTTTGAAAACTTATTAAATAATGTTTGAAGGATGATATTGATGTCGCTACAGTACGACGAAATCTTAAAGAGGATCGTTGGCGATGTGGTCTTAAGTGACAACGTTGGCCTAGCCTTGAGGTCTTGGCGGGAAAAGCTTAATGTCAAACAGGTTGAGCTCGCTAAACATTTGGGGATCTCCCCGGCAGTGCTAAGTGATTATGAAAGTGGGAGGAGAAGCTCGCCTGGAACCACCTTTGTAAAGAAGTACGTGAAGTCCTTAGTTGAGATCGATCAGAAGGGTAGTAAGATACTAGGTAAACTCGATGTGCCCGTTAGCGAGACCGCTATATTAGCCATAGGTGAGTATAAGCAACCAGTAAGTGCGAAACAGGTTGTTCAAGCCCTTGAAGCAGAAGTCCTTTCCGGAGAAGAACTGCTTAATCAGCAGATACATGGTTACACGGTCCTAGATAGTATAAAGACCATTCTAACGATGTCTGGCCTGGATTTCATAAAGATCTTTGGTTTTAACTCGGAGCGTGTTTTGGTGTTCACAAAGGTTGGTCTCGGCCGATCCCCAATTGTTGCGGTTAGAGTTTCACAGGTGAAACCCAGAATGGTGGTGCTGCATGGCCCGAAGCAGGTTGATCCATTGGCTGTGGAGATTTCGAAGAAAGACGACATAATCCTATGCATAACTAGGTTGCAGACTGAGAACCAGGTAATCGCCAATCTTCAAAGGTTTTAACATACTACATCTTCTGGGTTGATATAAACAAAAATAAGGGTTTCAGCCCTATTTGACTATCAAGGGGCTGGTAATTGGCTGAGGGTGTGCTCTTGCGTAAACTAAGGCTGCTCCTATTGCTTTGTCCAATGTTAGGAAGCCGTAGCCCGCATCACGACCCTTCCAAGTGTAAGTCACCACTTCGAAGCCGCTGAAGACATCGGATACGTATGCTCTTCCACCTTTCATAGGTACGCTTGATGCCGCTCTGTCCAATATGTATTCGACATCTTTTTGGTTGAACCATGGATATCGTTCAAGAATCAATGCAGCTATCGCCGAAACGTGAGGTGCCGCTTGGCTTGTCCCCCAGACCGCGTAGAACCCTTCTGCATAAGGTCCTTCTGGTTTATATGGTCCTCTAATAGCAGCTCCAGGCGCTGACACATCTAGCACTCTCCAGGTTTGTCCAAGGTCTGGGTTTGGTCTACCACTGAAGTCTGTTAGGTAGACGTGCCAATTGTTTGTGTAAGTTTTTCCTGTAATGGGGTCGTATACTTTGTTTTTGGTGTTAAGCTTCTCTGGTACATCGTTCCACCACCAATAGTAGTTGTAGTAGCCTCCACCGTATTCCTGTGTCCAGCCTGCTGCAGCGGCAGAAATGACCTGTGGGTATGCGCCTGGCCAGTCCATTCCCTCTTCGCCGCTGTTTCCGGCTGATGCTACAACTATCACACCTTGGCTGATGGCGTAGTCTATCGCGTCTTCTATTATCTCAGTAGGTGATGGCCCTCCTAAGCTCATGTTGATCACTATTTTAACGCCATACTCAGCTGCCAGATCTCCTACATACCTTATTCCTGCCGCAACCATCTCGTCTGTTCCACCTGAGTAAAAGTAGCCATTGTCATCGGGGTCAAAGACGATCCAGTCATCTAACACAAGTACGGGTATTATGGTTACCTTCGGCGCCACCCCCTTCACCCAATAATCTTGCTCCCCTCTTGAAAAGAAGAAGCCTGTTATGATGCTTGTAACGTGTGTCCCATGCCCAGAGCCCCAACCAAACCCATTCGCATCTGGGTTTCCTTCATCATGTGTCAGAAAGCCTCTGTCGCTTCTTAATGGCCCGTATGAGAACAAACCGTCTTCTGAAAAGTTTCCTCCCTCTCCTACGTAGAATACGTCGTGTGTGAACCCGATTCCCCATTCCTCTTTGATGTCCACCATCGACTCTGGGAAGTAGGATAGGTAATCTGATAGGAGGCCTGTATCTAAGACCGCTACATACACTCCCTCACCCTCATCCGTCTCTTCTGCGTTGACCATGTCTACGTTGAACGGCACCATTGGTGTAGCTGACCCCATGTCGGTTATCTCAAGTGCTTTGAAAACGTCTACGTGGTTTTTAAGCTGTTTAGCTACAAACCTTTGGCCATTATAGGTGAAAGCGTGTACAGAAACTCCCGCATTTGGGAGTAATGTAAGTAGTGGTGAAATGGCTAGGATAGTTATTATAATGAATGTCTTTATCTTCATTTTCTCCTGTCCAAATAATGTTGAGGCTTAGAATAAATACTTTTAGTCAGGTAAAAGTCGTCACGTTTTTAAGAGTTCTTCGATCTTCACCCTACTCTGCTCCCATGTGTCCCTCTTCCTGACTGTAACCGTATCATCTTCTAACGTTTGGTAGTCTATGGTAACGGCGTTCGGCACACCGATCTCATCGACTCTTGCGTACCTCCTCCCAATCGATCCATCGTCGTCGTAGAGCACGGAAACCCCATTCGCCTTGATCATGTTGAAGACCTCCTTTGCCTTCCCGTCAAGCCCGTCTTTCTTCACTAAGGGGAAGACCGCGAACCTATATGGTGCGATGTCCTCCTTTAATGTGAGGACCACTCGGTCCTCTCTCTCCGAATAGGCATGTTCTAAAGTGACACACATTATCCTCTCTAAGCCAAAACTCGGCTCTACCACGTGAGGGATGAACTTCCTAGTTGAAATCGTTTCCTCCACCTCCTTTAAGGTGAAATACTCTCTACCTAGCACGACTCCGTTGAGCTCTATCTTCCCAACCTCATTCAGCCTTTGTGCGAGCGTCTTAGGGTCGTAACTTGAAATCTTTCTGAAAATCTCCGAAGCTTTCTCTTTGAATTCGTCCTTTACCTTTCCAGAGTTGATGTATGCTAAAGCCTTCTTCTCTTTCATCGGCTCCTTAAGTTCTTCTACCACATGCATGTCGATGCTTCCCTTGAGCGTGTGCGATTTCAGGTCGTAGTCTTGCCTGTACGCGTGTCCAGCAACCTCAACCCACCCATATTTCTCTGTTAAGACTTCTTGGTCATAGGTCTGGGCGGAGTAATGCGCCCTCTCCCCTTCTAGCTTCGCCTTGAATCTTTGGAACTCTGTTTTAACGCCGAGCTCGTTCATGAACTTTTGTGAAAGCGCCATGAAGAAGGCGAGCCACGGTTGTATAATGCACCCATTCTCAATAGCTTCTTTTGCGGATAATTTATATGGTGTGTCATCCCCCCCAGCTACCTTTTCCTCATCAAGGATATTCATCTTCACGTCGTTGACTTGATCTAGGTACTCACAGCTGTTGTTGTACGGGTTAAAGAAGAATTCAAGCTCCATCTGGGAGAACTCCCTCAGCCTTATTAAGCCCTGCCTAGGCGATATCTCGTTTCTGTAGGCCTTTCCGATCTGAGCGACTCCTATAGGCATCTTTCCTCTGTTGCTCTCATAGATCTGCTTAAACTCAACGAACATCCCCTGCGCGGTCTCAGGCCTCAAAAATCCGATGTTTTCGCTATAAGGTCCTATGTTGGTTTGAAACATGGTTAAAAAGGCGGTCACCCTCCAACTACTCTGATTGCACTCGGGGCATACTACTCTATTCTCGTTCATTAAACGCTCTAAGACGTCAAGTCTAGTAGACTCTGGCACTTGGATCCCTTGTTCTGAGAGAAGGTGATCAGCCCTATACTTTTTATGGCACTTCAAGCATTCACCCATCGCGTCTTTGAAGGAACCGACATGCCCAGACGCTTCGAAGACCGCGTAGGGTGCGATCGTCGGAGACTCTATCTCAATAAAACCATATTTCTCAAGGAACATCTTTTTCCACAGCCGTATGATGTTGTCTTTAAGTTTGGTGCCTAGGTCTCCCAGCACATAGAAGCCTCCTACCCCCCCATAGGCTTCGTAAGCTTGCCAATAGAATCCTCTCCTTTTAGCAAGGGAAGTGACTTTGTCTGTCAAACTTTCTTTCATGCCAATTGCACTACGACTCTTAATCTCTTTACAGTGTTGGCTGTTAAAGTTTACGATGCCTTTATTATTTTGACCACTGACGGTCTCTTCTTCTTGAGTATTCTATAACCACATATGCACTTGATTTCTAAAAGTTTAGACAGCTCTGTTGACGATATGGTAGTGCCGCATCTTACACATTCGTAATAGACCTCTCCAGAGGATTGTTCGCTCATGCCAGCATAATCCCCTAGCTATGTCTTTATAAGAATTTCTTAACGGCCATCTTAAGGGTTTCCACGACCTTTACCCTATCGTCTTGGGATAGTGCTGGGTGTACTGGTAGCGAGATCACATGTTCGGCTGCCGACTCGCAATTAGGTAGGCGTGGTGAGCTGTCTTTGAACAGTGGTAGCTTGTTCAGTGGAATTGGGTAGTACACAACCGCTCCTACGCCGTTCTCTCTCAGGTATTGCACTATCTCATCCCTTTTACCCTTGACGTATATGGTGTATATGCTCCAGTTGGACTTGGCATAGTCCTCTTCCACTGGTGTTATTACATCTTTAATCTTCGACAGCTCCTCGTTAAAGAACTTAGAGTTCTCTCTTCTGGCTTTGATGAATCTATCGAGTTTCTTTATCTGCTCAGCCGCGATCGCCGCCTCTATCTGAGGCATTCTTAAGTTTAGTCCTAATACCTTCGAATCGTATGTTTTATGTTGCCCATGGGATCTGATCATCTTCAACCTCTCTGCGACTTCGTCGTCGTTTGTTGTAACCACTCCACCCTCCCCACATGTTATCACCTTGGTTGCGTAGAGGCTGAAACACCCTACTGAACCGATGCTCCCTGTCATTCTGCCTTTGTATTCTGACCCAAGTGACTGTGCTGCGTCCTCGATCACAAACGTGCTGTTCCCCTGTGCTATCTCCATGATCTCGTCCATCTTCGCTGGGTGGCCGTAGAGGTGGACTGGGATTATTGTCTTCGTGTTACTTGTAATGTTCTCCCTTATTTTATCTGCCGCTATACAGTAGGTTCTCTCTTCTATGTCAACAAGTTTCACTTTGGCTTTAACGAATAAACTAGTCGTAGCTGTAGCAGCGAAAGTGAACCCGGGTGCCATGGTCTCATCGCCTTCTTTTACGTTTAGTGCGAGTAGTGCGGCTAAGAGCGCTGAAGTGCCTGAATTCACAGCTATTGCGTGCTTCACCTTGACAAACTCAGCGAATTGCCTTTCAAACTCTCTGACAAACTTTCCGCCTTCAAAGCTTGAGTCTGTTAAGTAGAGGCTGTCCAGAACTCTTTGTACCGCATCTTTTTCCTCTTTTTCAATTATCGGCCTATTTATCGGGATCATAGTTTCCCTACGCCGTAGGTCTGCGGACCTTTTCTTTATCCATTGCGGATAGATCGGGATAAACCGTTCTCCGCGTCAACAATAGGTTGCTACATCTTAAAGTTCTTAGTCACGTGAATAGAAAAGTAATACGATCACGTTGGATGCTAAGAATAAGATGCTTAAGGAAATCGTTGCAATGACATTTAAAGAAAAACCTATGTTCGAGAAGGTTAGAGTTGAATATATTTGATAAGAGAAGACTATTACATTAAATATAATCACGCTTATCCTTATAAAGGGTCTATATGATGAGAACCTTTCAAGGTACGTTGCCACGAATGCTAGAAGGTTCACAATCCCCACGTAGAGCATGTCGTACGAGGTGGCTCCTATGATGGGTGACGTGGTGAAGACGATGCCTGTGAAGAGGAAGAGAAGTATTGATGGTGAAAAGACCCTATTTTTAGCGCTCATCTTAAAACACTTCCCCATAAGCGAATTTAAGCCTTTTTAAAAAGTTTATCAAAAACCTCTTTGGGCATATTGTTGAAGGATCTTGCCATATGAACAGCTCAAGAAGAAGTTAGAATCGCTTACAGCGCATACATCATCGTTAGACGAAGGTCTTTTAGTTTCCGCAGGTTACGATGGTGAGCAAAAGAAAGCCTACTTGATGTTTTACTCACCTAAATTGGAAAGGAGTTTCGTTTGGCGCGATAATACTGGGCATAAACCGTATTGTTTCACAAAGGTTGAAGATGATAAGCTCGAGCCGATCAAGAGAAGGTCTGACGTTGTTGAAGTTAAGGATACTGTTAAATATGACATGTTCACGGGGGAAGAAATACATGTCAAGAAGATAGTTGTAACAAACCCCCTATCTATTGGTGGTGGGAAGGGTGAGCAGAGTTTAAGGAACATTATTCCCTGTTACGAAGCTGATATAAAGTACTATGAAAATTATTTATACGATTTCCAGTTCACACCTGGAACCTTCTTTAAGATCGAAGACGATAAGCCCATCCCTATCACCTTGGAAGCTGATCAGAGGGTTAGAGAGGAGAGGGAGGCTCTTGAAAAGAGCTCTAAGGCTGAATTCATACCCTACGTTAAGATGTGGTCTAGTCTCCTCACTCAACCCCTTCCTAAGATAAAAAGAGCGTCGTTAGATATTGAAGTAGCCTCCCCAGATGAATATCATATCCCCTCGCCTGAAGAAGCTGAACACCAAGTGATAGCCGTCTCGATCTACGGTAGCGATGGGAGGAAGAAGGTCTTCCTGCTTAAAAGGGGGGATCACTCACTAGGGGACTCAAAAATCGACGAGGCAGAGGTTTTATTTTTCGAAAAAGAAGAATCCCTGCTTGAGGCGGTCTTCCTCGAAATGCTGGACTACCCATTCATCATAACATATAATGGTGACGAGTTTGATTTAAATTATCTCTACCATAGGGCTAAGAACTTGGGGTTCACAGAGGACGTCATACCAATAAACTTGGGAAGAGATCAAGCGTGGATAAAGCATGGCGTGCATATAGACCTCTACAAATTCTTTGCAAACCACGCTTTAAAGGTTTACGTGTTTGAATCAAAGTATGTTGAAAACACGCTTAATTCCGTCTGTGAAGCGATAATAAACGAATCCAAGATCGAATTCGAGGGGTCGATCTCCGACCTTCCGATCTTAGAATTAGGAAGGTACTGTTTCAATGACGCTAGAATAACCTACATGTTGACAAGCTACAATGACGACGTCGTAATGAGGCTTTTGGTCGTGATCGCGAGGGTCGCGAAGATGCCGTTTGAAGACTTGGGGAGGCTGGGTGTCTCGAATTGGATTAGAAGCCTTATGTACTTTGAGCATAGGCGAATTAATGCACTTATCCCCACCAGCGAAGAGGTCTCTGCACGTGGGACAATTTATTCTACGGCTATAACAAAAGGTAAAAAGTACCGTGGCGCGTATGTTCTAGAGCCTGAAGCTGGTGTCCACTTTAACGTAGCTGTCTTAGACTTCGCTAGCCTGTATCCGAGCATAATAAAGGTGTACAACCTGTCGTATGAAACGATCTTGTGTGGACATAGCGAATGCAGGTCCAACATAATCCCAGAAACCCCGCACTGGGTCTGCAAGAAAAGGTATGGAATAACTTCGCTTATCATAGGCTCGTTAAGGGATCTTAGGGTGAAGCTCTACAAGCCCTTAGCTAAGAAGTACCCTCCAGGTTCCGACCAAGCCGTTCTATTCAATACGATATCACAGGTTCTTAAGGTGATCCTCAACGCTAGTTACGGCGTCTTTGGGACAGAGGCTTTCCCACTCTACTGCCCCCCTGTAGCTGAGTCCACAGCTGCTGTTGGGCGTTATCTTATCTTGAAGACCGTAGATGAATGTAGGAGGAGGAATATCAAAGTAGTTTATGGTGACACTGACTCACTATTCATATCGGGCGCTGGGAAGGGGGAGGCTGAAAAGATGATCGAATGGGCTGAAGAAGATTTAGGAATAGAGTTGGACTTGGATAAGGTCTACAAGTATGTTGCGTTTAGCAAGAGAAAAAAGAATTATTTGGGCGTTCTGCCCAATGGTAACTTCGTCCTAAAGGGGTTCACGGGTAAGAAGAGTAACACTCCGAAGGTGATCAAAGACGCCTTCTACAATGTAGTGGGCATACTGAGTAAGGTGAACTCCCAATCAGACTTCGAAGCTGCGAGAGAAGAGGTGAAGAAGTACCTGAAAGGCATTACAGACGATCTCAGAAAGAAAAAGATACCATTAGCCGACCTCTCCTTCAACGTCATGATAAGTAAGGACCTGAGCGAATACGTCGACACCACCCCTCAACATGTTAAAGCAGCGAAGCAACTGGAAAGGACTGGGAGGAAAGTTAAAGGTGGTGACATCATCTCCTTTGTGAAGACAACTACTCCTGATGGCGTTAAGCCCACCTCTTTAGCTAAACCTGAAGAAATAGACGCGAACAAATATATCGAGTACATGAAGAGCACGTTCGAGCAACTACTCGACGCATTGGGCTACGAGTTCGACGAAGTTATTGCCTCCACAAAGCTTGAAGACTTCTTTTGGGCATAAGGCTCCACATAAGATTTAACTTTCAATCTTCCATATGGTGAGTTGGGAAAAATATGGGTTATAAAACGCTGTATCTCCAAAATACTGGAAAGATTCTAGAAATGGGGGACTTGAAGAAGCCTATTGGAAAGGTGTTTGGTGTCCCATTCGATTCGACTAGTTCGTACAGGGTCGGCTCCAAATTCGCCCCCCATACCATAAGGTCTGCATTTAACAACATCGAAATCTTCTCTAAGACCTTCAACGTTGACTTGGAAGAAGCGTACATCGAAGACCTAGGTGATATGGCTGTATCCCACGATGTTAGAGCAACTGCGGATCGCGTCTTTAACCTTTGGAGGGAACTTTTAGAGGAGAAGGTGCCTATTTGTATGTTGGGAGGCGAGCACTCTATATCGTATGGCTCTGTCTCCGCGCTCCCAGAAGATGTTGGGGTCGTAATTTTCGACGCGCATTTAGATTTAAGAGATGAGCTTGACGGATCCGACTTTACCCACGCTACCTACCTTAGAAGGCTTCTAGAGCGCGTGGATCGCCATCGCTTCCTGCATCTAGGGTCTAGGGCTGCTTGTAAACAGGAATGGGAGTACGCTGAGTCGAAGGGTTTGAACATTTTAGCAGCCGACAACTTCCCTCAAGACGCCTCTAGGATCCCATTTTTTAACGATCACAAAAGGTTGTACTTCTCCATTGACGTGGACGTCTTCGACCCTGCCTATGCTCCTGGTGTAGGCAATCCAGAGCCTGCTGGTATCTCACCGAAGGACTTCTTGGTTTTCTTGAAGAACCTGGGGCGAAGGGACCTAATCGGATTCGACATCGTTGAAGTCTGCCCTCCATACGACAACGGGAATACCAGCGTCTTAGCCGCTAAACTTATGATGGAACTCTTCTGCAGTACTCTAGCATGATGGGCAAAAGGGTTAGAAAAAATCTCTGCTAAGGGGTAATGTGGGATAAGTACTGTCCAGCCTGAGAGCTTCAAACTTACGATGTGGTGGCTGAAAGTATCCTAGTCACTTAAATATTTATATCCACATTACTTTACTGTCGGCTCGATGTCTGTTGAAGACGTTGTTGTCATAGGCGCGGGTATTGTCGGTGCGTGTGTAGCACGTGAACTCTCCAAATACGAGAATCTAAACGTCAAATTGGTTGAGAAGGAGCTAGACGTCTCTTGCGGGACGACCAAGGCAAACACCGGTATTATACACGCAGGGTACGATGATGACCCTCTGCAATACCCAGTTAGAGCGCGTCTTTGTTCGAAGGGTAATAAGTTATGGCATGAGATGGTAGAGGAGCTAAATATTCACGTTAATTGGTGTGGCTCAATAGTTGGGGCTACAGATGACGAAGAAATCGCTGCGCTTGAGCTTTTGCTGAAGAGGGGCATCGCCAATAACGTGCCAGACTTAAAGTTGCTAGTAGGAGAGGAGGCTAGACGCTTAGAACCCAAGCTCAATAACCTAAAAGCTGCTTTGTACGCGCCTACAGAGGGGACCGTCCTACCCTTCGAAGCGGCGATCGCCATCGTTGAGAACGCTAAGTCAAACGGCGTTCTACCGATCCTAGATGCCAAAGTGGTTGGCATAGAGCAGAGTAATGGCTGTGGTTTTATAGTAAAAACTTCCGCAGGGGACTTTAAAGCCGATTGGGTGATCAACGCGGCAGGTCTCTACGGAGACGAAGTCTCAAAGATGGTAGGCATTTTGGAGACGAATAACGGCGTAGATATTAAGATACGCCCTCGACGTGGGGAATACTGGATTTTCCCATCCGAATACGGTTCACCTGTCAAGCATATTGTCTTCTCTGTCCCTAGCGGGGCCACTAAAGGGATCGTGTTGACCCCAGATCCTGAAGGGAGTCTAATAGTGGGTCCGAACTCTGAAGAGCTCTCTAGTATGGATAAAGAAGAAAAAGCTACAACCAGGGCAGGTTTAAACGAAGTCTACAAATTCGTTGTTGGCAAGTGGGGGCCGATACTCCCTCCTAGGAACAGGTGTATCAAGAACTTTGCAGGGCTAAGGGCTGAGCCTCAACATGGGGACTTCATCGTAGAAGGGTATAAGAAATGCGAGGGCTTCATTAATGCGATTGGAATACGCTCACCTGGTCTCACATCAGCACCTATGATCGCCAAAGAGGTTCTGAACGTCATGGTTGAGCAAGGCTTCAAGGGGAAGGTAAAGGACAAGTGGAACCCTTACAGAGCACCTATTCCGAGGGCGATCTCTTTACCTTACGAACAAAGAAGGCGTTTGGTCTCAGGAGACAACAGGTACTCTCATCTTGTTTGTTGGTGTGAAGGCGTCAGTGAAGGCGAAATTGTTGAAGCGATCAAACGTGGTGCGAGGACTATACAAGGTGTAAGTTTTCGAACAAGAGCAGGCCTTGGGAGGTGTCAAGGTATGTCCTGCCAATCAAAGATCGTTGAAATACTTAGCAGAGAGTTAGGTGTTCCCCCTGAAAAGGTGCTTTTAAAGTCTAAGGGGAGCGAAGTTTTAGCATGCCGCATTAAGGACCTGGTAGGTGTCTCAGATGAATCAAATTGACACACACCTGTTAATTGTAGGCGGGGGCGCTGCAGGCCTTGCAGCAGCGTGTAAAGCTTATGAGGAAGGATTAGATCGCATTCTAATAGTTGAAGGTTCAAATGAACTTGGTGGAATTCTTCTCCAATGTATCCATACAGGTTTTGGGCTTGAATATTTCAAAGAAAATTTGACAGGCCCTGAATATATGCAAAGGTTTCTGAACAAGATTGGAAAGTACGGTATTCAAGTTATGACTAAAACCATGGCCTTGCAAATCGATACTAGGTCGCGCTATGAACATGTTGTCACAGTAAGTAGCCCGGAAAGGGGTTTCTTTAGCATTAATGCAAAGGCTGTGATCATGACGACAGGTTGTAGGGAAAGGGGACGCGATGAATTGAATATTCCCGGCGATAGGCCCGCGGGTGTAATGACCGCTGGAACAGCTCAAAGGTATATGGATATCTACGGCTACCTACCAGGGAAAGAGGTTGTCGTGGTAGGCTCCGGGGATATAGGTATGATAATGGCTCGACGTTTCTCTCAAGAAGGTGCTAATGTGAAAGGCGTGTATGAAATTCTCCCATACGCTTGTGGGCTCAGACGGAATCAATCACAATGTCTGAAAGATTTTGGGATTCCCCTGCACCTTAGTAGTACAGTCATCCAAATAAACGGTAGAAGCAGGGTGGAAAGCGTTGTAGTGGCGAAGGTGGATGAAGCCTTCAACCCCATTCCGGGCACAGAAGAAGAGGTTAAATGTGATGTTTTGATCCTCGCAACAGGCCTACTTCCTGACACCCGCTTTCCTAAGCTTCTGCCAGAGGGGATCGGCTTAGAGATAGATCGAGGAACAGGTGGTCCAATAGTTAACGACCTGCTCGAAACAAATATACCTAACGTCTTTGCCGCTGGGAATTTTCTCCTTGTGAACGACACTGTCGACGATGTTACAATACAAGGTGAAGTCGCAGCTACCTCAGCCGTAAAGGCTCTGAGGGAGAATGGTCCTGCAAATGTTGAATGGAAACGTGTTATCGTCGGTGAAGGGATACGGTTTGTTGTCCCACAAATGTTTAGTGGAAATAAGGATGTCTGCTTCTACATGAGGGTTAACAGACCTGCTGAAAGCGTGTTCATCGAAGTTCCTGAAGTGAATAAACGCTTTTTTAACAGAGTTGTTAGGCCACCTGAAATGATAAAGTTGGTCTTAGGTAAAGAACATTTATCCTCTGGAAATCTGTCCTTCCAAATAAGACATTCAACAAAGTCTCTTAAGGTCGAGAAACCAGTTCAAGTGTGTGAGGGGAGGACGTATAAGGAAATAACCTGTATCATATGCCCTGTTGGGTGTCAAACCGTAGTAGAAATGGAAGGCGATCAAGTTAAAGAGATTAAGGGGGCTTCGTGTACCCGCGGTTTCGAATTTATAAGGCAGGAGGCGGTCTGCCCTGTTCGAATCCTTTTCACAGTGGTTCCTATTGAAGGCTCGTCGTCTGTTAAGGTTTTACCAGTTAGATCCGATAAACCTATTGCAAAAGGGCTTTTAGATGAAGCATATAGACAACTGGCTTTTTGCAAGGCTAAGGTTCCAATCCAAGCTGGAGACGTAATTGTAAGAGACTTTCTGCGCCAAGGCGTCAACATAGTTGCGAGTAGAACTGTACAGTCTTAGCCGTAGAACTTTGGGCGCTTAGAAAGTTTCTTGGGTAGAGAAAGTGGCTTAAAGGGCATTCCTTTTGTTTGTGACTTTATTTCCATAATTAGCTCTTCGACCCCCATCTGCCTTAACTTTTCCTTTTCCAAACCTCTGGATCTCACGGCTAATATGCTGGTTTTCTTTTCTTTTTCACCTACTACTAGAATATATGGAATCCACTCCTTTTCTGCGTCCCTGACCTTTTTCCCCATCGTCATTGGTCTATCGTCTAGGTCAACCCTTATCCCGTTCTCCTCAATTTTTTCTGCGATAGTCTGCGCATAGGTGTAAAGCTCTTCTGACACAGGTATTACCCTAACCTGAACTGGTGAAAGCCAAAGTGGTAACATAGGGACTTTTCCTTCAGCTTGCCTCATATGAGCCTTCTCCAATATAGCGTAAACGTCTCTCTCGATCGCCCCACTTGGCGAATTATGTAATATTAGTGGAAAGCGTTTTTCACCTCCCTCATCTGTATACGTTATGTTATATCTGTGAGCGTTTTCTATGTCGATCTGATCTGTTGAAAGGGCTGATGCCTTGTCAAAGCTGTCGACGAAGTTGAACTCCCACTTAAGGACGAAGTAGAAGAACCTCTCATCCCACATCTCAGTTAACGCGGGCTTACCGAACAGTTTGAGTAGCGACGCAATAAAGTCCTTGTTTTTTTCGTAGAAGTCTCTAGTGAACCTTATTGCAAGCTCGTAGTCGTCTTTAGTAAATCCCAAACTCGCCAAAACGTCCATGCTGAGCTGAAACCTATTTAAGAACTCTGACTTCGCTTGATTCATGTCTGCGCATAGAGCGTGGCAATCGGGCATGGTGAAAGCCCTAAGTCTACGTAGTCCTGTAAGTTCTCCGCTTTTTTCCCTTCTGAAACTGTATCGAGTGAGCTCATAAAGCCTTATCGGGAGTTGTTTGTACGAGATCTGTGCATCGTGCGCCATCAAGAACTGGCCGAAGCACGCGCTAAATCTCAGAAAGAATTCTTTATCATCTGAGGTTAAAACATACTGTCTGGCTGGGAATCTGTTCAAGTAATCGTAAAGGCTTGGGTGTTGGAAGTCGTACATAATTGGCGTCTCTACTTCCATAGCGCCATATTCTATCACCTTTTGTGTGACCAACTGCTCTATGAGTGACTTTATTAGCCGTCCCTTGGGGTACCAGCGGAGATTACCCTGGTCGCTTGCAGGTTCGTAGTCCGCTATTTCTAGTCTTTGCATTAAGGTGACGTGAGGTGGAACCCCTTTTACAGCCCTCACCTTAGATATCTCATATTTTGAAAACTTCTCCAATTTCTCATATTTTGAAAAATCGAACTGTTCAACTGGTATCAGCTCCCCTTGTGGGGTTAAAATGTTCCAGTAAGACTTTATCTTTTCCTCAGCCTTAAGCGCCTTCGAGACAGGTTCCTCAGCGCCCTCTTCAGATGTAATGACTCTAAACTGCTCGGCTAGAGGATGGCCCTTTATCCTCAATGAGAACTGTTTGTTCCAACCGAAGGGGGCTCTATACACCTCAATCCCAACTTCTTTAGCGTATTCCTCCATCCTCTTTAGAACCTTCAAAGCGTTATACGGGCTTTCTAGCTTCGAGCTTAGATGCGCAAATGGATATATTAATGCCCTATTGGTCTTTAGAGTATTCAATGACGCCTTTGTCTCATCTATGGCTTTAGCTGCGACTTTCTCGTCATCGCCTTCTTCCACAGAGGTGAAGAGGACCACCAACTCCTCAAATTTCGCCTCTTTCTTATCGCTCTCCTCTGCTAAAGTTATCTCTTTTTTTATTAACTTATATTCGATATAATCTAAATGGAGTTGCAGTATTCTCAATTAGCCTTTTCACCTTGATAAGAACGCTCTCTCGAAGTCTCTCTCCTTCTTCGTCTCCTTTTTCCACTGTTTGTAATGTTCATGGCAAAGGTAGACCCTCCTAGACTGATTGCTTATCTTAAGTTTGCTTTTCGAGGCCTGCTCTAAACTAAGTGAACGCTCAGCTGTGTTCTTACAGCCTTCAACCATGCAGTTTACCCCTTTATCGACTCTGCCCATGTTCGGTTTCGCCGTCCTAAAGTGTTAATATATCTCAAAATATAAGCTATGCGGATAAAGTTGGTTTTGAACAGGATCAGAGAAAAGATAAACCCTCTCCTCTCTAACATTGGTAAATATTTTTCGATACTGAATACTCCTGCATGGGTTTGGACGCTTGTGGGTTTGGTCTTCTCTTTGTTTTCGATGTTATTTTATATGACGCAGAGCTATGCCAATGGGGTTTTTGGCGGAGTATTCTTCCTTCTATCCGGCTTTATGGACATCGTCGACGGTGCTGTAGCCAAGTATACTAACACCATATCGAAGCTTGGCAATTTTGTAGACTCCACCGCTGACAGACTTGGGGAAATAGTCGTCTGTTTCGGGCTCCTAGTCGGAGGTTGGGCTACCGCTGACATAGTTTTCGTTATGATCACTTTCTCAATTATGGTGAGCTATGTCAGAGCTAAAGGAGACTCGCTGGGCGTGGATCTAAAAGGGTTTGGTATTGGGGAGAGAGCTGAGAGAATGTTCGTCTTGGCAATATCGAGCATACTAGGCTATACTTATTATGGAATACTAATAGTCTGCGCGTTGGCTATTATCACCTTCCTACAACGGTCGATACTTATTATGCGCTTCTTAAGAAAATAGGGGAAACAGAGCTTATCTCTGCTTTCTTTCTTCCTTTGCTCTTACCTTTGAGACGCCAAAGTGGACTGCACACGATATGCAGTAGTACCTTGTAGCTCTCTCAGAGGGGATATAGGTGCCTGCTGTTCTAAGCTCCTTAGCTAAAGTTGCATCCATGAAGCTGATTCTCCTAGTGTCTTTCTTAGCCTTGTCCCTGGGGACCATTGCCCCACAGTTCGAGCATTGCACGTATTCAGATCTCCCCTTACCACCTTTTCCACGACCGCGGCTTTTACGTTTTTTCGTCAAGTTTGCTCCTCGCCAAATTGCCATGTATTGATATAAAAGAATTTCCTAAAAAGACGAGGCTATTGCGAAGGGTGTAAGTGCCTTGGATAAATATTAAATATCATAGAATATGTATGTGCAACAAGATGCGTAGTTCTCTCTTTAAAGTCAGGTATGTTGTTGCATGTGACGAAGCCTTCCAGGTTTTGCGTAACGCTGCCGTAGCGGTAGAAGATGGAACTATCACCTACGTTGGGGACTGGAATAAGGTCCCTTACAGACTAGAACACTTTGACCATGTCTTCGACGTAGAAGGTGGTGTTCTGATCCCTGGGCTTGTTAACTGCCACGCCCACGCTGCGATGACGCTATTCAAGGGCGTTGCCGACGACCTTCCTCTGAAAAGTTGGCTTGAAGATGTGATATGGCCACTTGAAGGTAAGCTCGACTCTAAATCCCTCCTTTACGGCAACTACGTTGCGATAATGGAGATGTTATCCTGTGGTACAACAACCTTCGCCGACTTCTACTTTTTCGACGAGCTCGTAGAAGCTGTTAAGGTTATCCCCATTCGCACTGTAGCCACTTTACCACTCTTGGATAAGCTACCGAATTCAGAGGAGTTTTGGAATAGGTTAAAGAATGTGAAAAGTTACGAGCAAAAAGTCGGCATGGTCAAAGATGGTCTTATGAGTTTAGCGCTTGGACCGCATGCCATATACTCGTGTAGTGAGCAGCTGTTAAGGGAAGTTTCAAAGGTTTCAGAAAGGCGCTCTATCCCAGTTCACATGCACGTTTCTGAAACAAGATACGAATTTGACCTCTCAAGGGAGGAGCATGGGCTTAGTCCAGTGAAGTACCTCGACCGACTCGGTCTACTCAATGAGAGGCTCTTTGCAGCGCATTGCGTGTACCTTGAAGAAGACGACGTCCAACTGCTCTCAGACAGGAAAGTAAGTTGCGTGCATAACCCCTCCTCTAATCTAAAGCTTGCCTCAGGTGTTATGCCCCTTTATAATTTGCTTAGAAAGGGTGTTAACGTGTGTCTAGGCACAGACGGCTCTGCTAGCTCAAATTCGTTGAACTTGTTATCTGAAATGCGTTTAGCAGTTTTACTGCAGAGGGGGGTAAGGCTAGACCCCACCTTTCCCACAGCAAAAGACGCTCTCCTTATGGCCACACTAAACGGTGCAAAAGCGCTTGGTTTAGATGATAAGATCGGTAGTATAGAGGTCGGTAAAAGAGCTGATTTCGTTGTGCTAAATGGCAGAAGCCCACGCCTCCTCCCTGAAAATAATATAGTATCCAACGTTGTCTACTCCTCCTCCCCTTCTGATGTACTGTACACGGTTGTGGATGGGAGAGTGCTTTATGAGAACGGCAAGTTTGTCGGATTGGACTCGGAAAGCGTATTATCATCATTTAATGAACTCGCGGTGTCGATCTGGAGGCGTCGATACGACTAAATTTCCCATCGAGTTAAGTACTCTCTTTGTTCATCTGTCATCTCATCGATCTGTATGGATTCGGATTTTAGCTTTTCGAAGATAACTTCTTTATCAACTTCTTCAGGGACGTCATATACTTTGGGCTCTAGACCCCTTTTTCTGTTCAGGTAAAGTATTGACAGCAGCTGAGTCGCAAAGCTCATATCCATGATTTCAATAGGGTGGCCATCTCCTGCTGCGATGTTCACTAGTCTCCCTTCAGCTAACAAGTAGAGCTTCTTCCCTCCAGGAAGGACGTATTCGTCAATATTTCTTCTAACATTTCTACGCGCTGCAGCCACTTCCTTCAACGCTCTCACATCGACTTCGACATCGAAGTGGCCTGCGTTCGCTAAGAGGGCTCCATCCTTCATAATCAGGAAATGTTCCCGCGTTAGGACCCGATAGTTGCCTGTAGCGGTGATGAATATGTCCCCGACTTTAGCGGCTTCTTTTATTTTCATAACTTCTAATCCATCAAGATGAGCTTCAAGAGCGGAGAACGGGTCTACCTCAGAAATGATTACCCTAGAACCTAAGCCTCTAAACCTCTGTGCAACCCCCCTTCCAACCCACCCATAGCCCACTACAACCACATTCTTGCCGGCTACGAGCATGTTGGTGGTCCTAAGAATTGCATCTACCACACTTTGCCCGCTTCCGTACTTGTTGTCAAAGATTCTTTTACTCTTAGCGTTGTTTACAGCTATGATGGGGAACTTCAGAGCGTTATCCCTTTGCAGCGCCCTATACCTTAGAACTCCAGTTGTCGTTTCCTCTGTACCACCTATAACGGTTTCCGTCATATTGTTCTGATGGAGTAGCACACCCAAGTCACCTCCGTCGTCAACTATTATATTTGGCCTCTGATCCGCTACCCTTTGAAGATTCTCTTTATACTCCTCCACCGTCTCATTGTACCAAGAATAAACGTGGGACACTCTCTTAGTTAGTGCTGCTGCAACATCGTCTTGGGTGGTCAACGGGTTGGAAGAAGTTATAGAGACTTCCGCACCAAGCTCCTCTAAGGTTGAAGCTAGTAAAGCGGTCTTTGCTTCTAGGTGTAAGCAGATTCCAACTTTAACTCCTTTCAATACCTTCGATGGCTGGTGTTCTTCCAAAAGCCTCCTTAAAACAGGCATTCGCACCCACGCCCACTGCATCTTCCTCTCTCCTTCTGGGTACAATGAAAGATCTTTTACTAAATGCTGCTCCCCCATAACACATCACTCCTTGCTAATACCGTTTTGGTTGATGGTGTATCTTAAAAAGTTTGAAGCCCAATAGAAACTCCACTAGATTTAAGATGTTTTTCTAATCTTAAGGCTGTCTGAGCTCATGTTGGAATCTGGTGTTCTAGATAAAAACTTGGTAATTCTGTCACTATTTTTAGAAGGTCAGCATAAAACTTTTGGATATAATTTAATCCTAGTACGCTCTTGCTGCTATAACAACTCTTTTAGCTTCTGAGCCACACCAAGCACACGGCCCCCACACTTCTTCTGACTCATCTATTCTGGTCCCCCTTACCTCATAGCCTTTTGTATCGTATTTTATCTGCTCTGCGCATTGTTGTTTGCCGCAGAAGTTCATTAGTATTATCTTATTGTTATTGGACGCTTTTAGTTCCTCTTTACTGTTTATCCTAACAATAGCGTTTTTTAGTTTCTCACTTGATTTGTCCGTTAGGTTTCTCAGTATATCATCCTTGAGCTTCAAGACCTCCACCTCTAGTTCGCTTTCTTCCACCTTCCATCTTCGTCTCAGGTCCCTTCTGAAAAAGGTGAGCTTTCCTTCGGATACCTCCTTTTCCCCGACTTCGATTCTCGCCGGTGTCCCAATAAGCTCGTATTTGTAGAACTTTGCTCCCGGCCTCTCCTCCGATGTGTCGACGAGGGTCCTTATACGGATCTTCTCCAACCTCTCCCCAACCTCCTTAGCCTTTGCAACTATCTCCTTCTCTTTCCCTTCCTTCGGAATTGGGACTATAACAACCTGGATCGGCGCCACGTCAAAAGGAAGTACTAGTCCGAATTCGTCGCCATGGATCGAGATGACAGCAGCAGCCATCCTTGAAATCCCTGGGCCAAAACAGGTTTGATGTACATTCTTCTTCTCCCCGGCCCTGTCAAGGTAGATCACCTCAAATGGTTTAGAAAACTTTGTACCTAAGTAATGCGTTGTAGCTATCTGTAAGACCTTCCCATCCGGCATCAGGCAATCGAAGGCGAAGGTTCTCTCAGCTCCAGGGAACTTGTCCCATTCCTCTCTTTCTACGACGATAAAGGCGAGACCAAACTTTCTTAAAGCCTCCTTTGTTATTTCAATATCCTCTTTGACCTGTGCTAGTGCTTGTTCCTCGTTCTCGAAGGCATCATGTGCCTCTATCCAGAAGAACTCTCTCCCCCTTATGAGTGGTTTTGTCGCTCTGGTCTCTTTCCTGTAGACAGTGCCTGTCTGAAACAGCTTAAGCGGCAAGTCTCTGTAGCTGTGGATCCATAAGGCGTACATCGGGTACATGGCCGTCTCGGATGTCGGTCTTAAGGCAAGTTCCTCCTCTCCCTCCTCTGCTCTGATCTTGAATACCTCAGCTTCGAAACCGGTGACATGTTCTTGTTCTTTTCTAAGGTAGGACATTGGAATCACTATCGGGAACATCACCTGTTGATGGCCTCTAGAAATTAAGCTGCTTTCGAGCTCACTCCTTATCAGGTTGATAATCCTCATTAAGTTCTGCCTGTAGACGACGAACCCCTTAACATTGTACCTAATGTCTACAAGCTCCGCTCTTTCCAAGACTTCAGAATACCATTCGCTAAATTGCTTTTCTTTATCGGGTAACGCTCTTTCAGGTTGCAAATGTTCTCGCGTAGAAACTACCTTTAAAGCTCATTATATTCTTTCTTAAAGTTTATTTAGCATGTCTCTCAACGCGTTAATATGGCGTTACTGGAGCTCATCGAAGCCCTCTCAAAGTTTTTGGAGCAGTTGATAACCTGGCTAGGTTACCCAGGTTGCGTATTGTTCGGTTTCTTTGGGAGCATAATCCCTTTCATCCCTGTTCCTTACTATGTTCAAGTTGTACTTGTAGCTCAATACCTCGACCCCTTCTTGGTCTCTCTGCTTAGCGCATTTGGAGCCATGGTCGCAAAGATAATCATATTCTATGCCGCTAGGTACTCTTCGAAGCTTGCCGGCTCTATGTCTAAGCAGAATGTAATCGCTCTCCGAAAGGTCAGCGATCGGTATGGCTGGCTCGCTGTCTTTCTCGTTGCAGCAACTCCTGTTCCAGATGACATGCTTTACGTGGTAATGGGTGCTTTAGGGTATAACATATTGCATTTCATAATCGCAGGGTACGCTGGGAAGCTTCTTATTACCATGTTCTTCGCTTACGGTTCAAGGCTCTATTTTCCAATCATTTCAATGCTCTTGGATAAGATCAATAACGAATTCATCGCTTTAGGCTTGACGGTTACAACGCTTGGTGCGACCCTGTTGCTCTTGTATTGGGTTTATAAGTTAGATTGGACCGCCATATTAGTGAAGTATTTTCCTTGGGTCAAGGAGGAGATGCCTGCTGAAAAGAGTTAACTACGCGCCACTAGGGGCTATGTGTTTGGCAGATTATGATGTTTCCTCTCGCCTAGCAGTAGGTTTGTCTGATGGTTTAGAGAGCGTCAGTGTAACCTTTAAAGGAGCACATCCATCATTTATATCCTTGGGCTCCACAAATCTAAAGCAGGTCGTTCCTTTGGAGGAGTTTAGATGATTATTTATGCGGATCTGCATTTGCATAGCAAGTACAGTCGTGCTACTAGCCAATCCATGGACCTTGAAAACATCGCTTTCGGTTCGAAGTTAAAGGGGTTGAACCTTGTTGGAACAGGAGACTTCACTCATCCGAAATGGTTTAACGAATTGAAGGGTAAACTAAAAGATTTCGAGGACGGTCTTTACTTCTATAACGGCTTGTACTGGATGCTCACCTGCGAAGTGTCACTAATGTATCCACAGGATGGAAAGTTCAGAAGAGTACACCACATACTTCACGCCCCATCTATTGAGGTGGTTGAACAGATAAACGACGTCCTCTCTAAATATGGCGATCTCTCAGCTGATGGCCGCCCCGCTTTCACAACACTTACAAGCCCTGAACTTGTCGACCTAATGTGCTCGATAGATAAGAATATATTCATAGTGCCTTCCCATGTTTGGACGACTTGGTACGGCATATTTGGTGCATTTACAGGGTTCAACTCGGTCGATGAATGTTTTAAGGAGAAATCGGATCAGATCTTCGCCCTTGAGACCGGCTTAAGTAGTCATCCTCCAATGAATTGGAGGGTAAGCAGTTTGGACCGTTTCGCTCTCTTAAGCAACTCTGACTCACATAGCCCGCTTCCCTCCCGTCTAGGGAGAGAGTTTAATGTATTTGACCTGGATAAGCCATCTTATTACAAAATCTTTGACGCAGTGAAGAGTAAGGATAAAAAGAGTTTTCTCTACACCGTTGAAGTTCCTCCTGAATACGGGAAGTACCATTATACTGGCCATAGAAACTGTAACGTACTCTTGCATCCGAAGGAGGCGATGAAGCTTGGCAACATATGCCCTGTTTGTGGTAAGAAGTTGACGATCGGTGTTCTACAGAGGGTTGAAGAGCTGGCTGATAGGGAGGAGGGCTACCAGCCAAATGATGCTATTCCATATAAACTCGCACTTCCTCTGTACGATGTAATCGCGTATCTGCGTAAAACCAATACCCTCTATTCGAGGAAGGTTGAAGAAGAGCAGTTAAACTACATCAAGAAGGCAGGTAATGAAATACGGGTCCTAGTCGATCTCCAGAGGCCTGCTCTAGACCAGGTGGTAGGGGTTGAAGTAGCCTCCATGATTGAGGGCCTAAGGAAACATCACGTTAAGTTCGAACCTGGCTATGACGGTGTTTATGGAAGACCGATACTAGACCCTAGTAGAATAGACACATACTTCTAGTTAGTTTGCTGGGCTGTAATTCCCTCTACGATTCGGATTGAACTTGTGACGACCTCTTCTTCCTCCGTTTCGGCTCCAATTTTTTGCTCCCCCATCATACACCCTACTGGTGTAGACTCTGCTGTTATCCCTTGCGTCATAGTAGGGTTCACCCTTTCCAAAGTAGAATGGTTTGATCTCAGCCTTGGTCATATGCTTTATCCTTAGGTAGTCGTCATACTCCATCCTTGAAACCAGTGTAAACGATTTTCCTTTCCCTCCCGCCCTCGCTGTTCTCCCGACTCTGTGGAAATATATTAGCGGGTACTTCGGCACATTATAGTTGATTACGCATTCGACGTGGCTGATATCTATCCCCCTACATGCGAGATCGGTTGCAACTAACACGCCAAGGTTCTTCGTTCTAAAAAGGTTCATCACGTAATCTCTTCTACTCTGGTTCAGGTCTCCATGTAATGAAGCTGCATTATAATGTCTCTTCTTTAACTCGTAAGCTACTTTGTCTGTTCTGCTCTTTGTCGCGCAGAAGACAATAGCGCTGCTCGGTCTCTGCTTCTCTAGTATTGTTAGGAGTGTTGAGAGCTTGTCCTCCTCCTGCACTGTGGTGTAGTACTGGTCTAGTGTGTCGACTGAGGGTTCATCTACGTCGACGAGTATTCTCTTAGGCTGTCTCATGTATCTATTAGCTAGTTGGATAATTCTCTCCGGCATTGTTGCCGAAAATAGGCAGGTCTGCCTATCGGAGGGTGTATGGTTCAGAATGTATTCAACGTCTTCTATAAAACCCATGTCCAGCATGGTATCCGCCTCATCTAAAACAACGAACTGTACGTTGTCTAGAATAAGCCTTCCCCTATCTATTAAGTCGATCACCCTCCCAGGGGTTCCAACAACCGCATGGACTCCATGGGCCAGTGCCTCTATCTGTGTGGTTATCGCTTGTCCCCCATATATTGTGACAACTTTAACTCCAGTATACTTACCTAGCCTCCTAATCTCTTGCGTTATCTGCACTGCTAGTTCCCTTGTAGGCGCAAGTACTAAAGCCTGTGGCGATAACTTTTTTGTGTCTATTGTTTGAAGCATTGGAACTATGTACGCCGCAGTTTTACCTGTGCCTGTTTTAGCCTGTCCGATCACGTCTTGTCCTGTTAAAAGTGGGCCGATGGCCTTCTCTTGTATTGGGAAGGTTTCAACAAGCCCCGCATCAAAAAGCCCCTCTTTAATTCTAGGGCTCAGTTCTAATTCTTGAAATTTTTTCATCTTTTTCTTTCTCTTTTTACGCAAAATCGAAGTGTACGAGTCGACTCTTACGATTCAATATAACGACGGTCTTGCTCAAGTGCACCACTAAGGAACCTCTTATTATAGTTTTAAAAATAGTGGCTGCCATTTGGCAAAAATTATATGCTTGAGAAAATCAAGTGTTGCTGGGGAAAGGTTGTTTCCAAAGCCGTTAACTCGACTCAAAATATACACACCTATTGAAAATACTCGAAAAACTTTGATTATCTTAGCTACGCGCTACCAAGTTCAGCTTAATTCAGCTTTTGACGACAGAAAGGTATCTGAAAAGGCTAAACCCGTCCAACCATCCAAAGACCTGCCATATGCTTTGACGCTGTACCAAAAGGCAGAAGGTCTCGCTAAAAAATATGGCATAATATCTATTGAATTGAAAACCGATGACATAACTCTAACCAAGGAAGACCTCGTTAAGTTCGAAGACCTATTTGGAAAGCTCTCTAAGGGGGAGGGTAGTAAGGACGAATTCTTAAAAGCCTATGTGAAACTGAAAGCTTTTTGCAGCCTTGAAAGCGAGCTTGAAAAGGTGGCTCGCACGGATAAGGTTTCGATAATCGACGTGTGGGCTAGGACAGTAGACGTAGATGCTATAGTCGACTCGGTAAAAAGCGTCTTCCCTGAGAGTGCGTTTGAGGTTATTGAAGCCCAAAGTGACCACCATAAGAAGGAAGTTGAAGGCAAACCAACGTTACTAGGATCTTCTAGGGTACCTGATGTCTTCAGGAAGTTGGTTTTATCGTTTGGTACACCTAAATCAAATGAATTAGAACCCTCCTTTTTTATGGCCTTAACTTATCCGATCATCTTCGCCTTTATGTTTGGGGACCTAGGACACGGTATCCTATTGGCAATTGCGGGTGTCTATATGCTTTATCTTCAAAGGAAA
>Ga0315298_1000868_pt1 | contig 57836 bp, 44 predicted proteins | sample WHS_1_MG_FD_203077 | JGI IMG/M metagenome (GOLD analysis project Ga0315298, IMG submission 203077) | Extremophilic microbial mat communities from Washburn Hot Springs, YNP, Wyoming, USA - WHS_1_MG | ecosystem: Environmental > Aquatic > Thermal springs > Hot (42-90C) | place: USA: Wyoming... | reverse complement strand
CAGTGGGACGCGATACCTGCCTGGGCTGAGTCGAGCATGTGCCTGAACATTGCGCGCAGACACGCGGTAGGCAGACGGCAAGATTTAGAAGTCTGCGCACAAAATTCGTGTGAAACATCCGGGTTAGCTGGGTGAGGGCGCGAAAGGCCAAAAAGAATATGTTTCAGCCGGTTCAGCAGTTTTTCGTTTGCAGATAAACCGATGAAAGCAGTTGGTTGGCCGGTCCGTGCCGCTGTTGCCTCGGCTAAAGCCGGGTGCAGCCGCAAAATCCACTGGGTAACCTGCCCAGTTGTTTTGAGGTCCGTCCGATCAATGAGTGGGCGTGAGTTAAATTCGGCGTGCATTTTTGGTGCTGCTGGTGTTAAGCTTATCGGCCATGACGATTTGGTTGATAGCGTTGTTGTTGTTGGCCGGGTGCGCGGCTGTTGGTTACAATCAAGGTGCAATTCGTGTCAGTTTTTCGTTTGTTGGTTTGTTAGTGGCGGCGTTTACGGCAATGCCATTAGGCAACAAACTTCGGCAGTTCTGCCCCTCTGTCGGAGTTGAAAACCCGTTGTGGGTTGCCGTGCTGCCACATCTGGTTGCGTTTGTTGTTGTGCTGGCCTTGTTTAAAGGCGCAGCGCAATTTGTCCATCGCAAGGTTTACCTGTACTACAAGTACAAAGCAGGTGAGTTACGACGCGCATTATGGGAACGATTGAACAGCCGACTCGGGCTTTGCCTGGGCATGGCTAACGGGGCAATTTATCTGGTGTTGCTTACGATGGTGCTTTATCCGGTCACATACTTCACCACTCAAACAGCCTCAAACGACAACGATCCGAAGCTGCTGCGGCTGTTGAATGCAACTGGCTGGGACATGCAAAAAACGCGTTTGGCAAAGGCAGCCGCCGCAGCCACACCCGTACCGGACGTATTCTACGAGCTTTCGGACATGGTTGGGCTGATTTACCAGAACCCGTTGCTTTACGGGTTGCTGAGTCGGTATCCGGCATTACTCGATTTGGCCGAACAACCCGAGTTTAGCATGCTTGCTGATGAACAGGGTGTGGGCAATCTGCTGTTACGCCGCGCACCAATTACCGAGCTTGCACAACACCCGGCTGTTCAAAGCGTGCTAAAAAACAGATCGCTTCTCGAACAGCTCTGGAACCGGCTCGGGCCGAACCTGAGGGATTTCCGCGCATACCTCGAAAGCGGCGGTAATTCACCGAAATACAGCCAGGAAAAAATCCTCGGCAAATGGCTGTTCGACAATTACAGTTCGATTGCAGCGTTAAAGCGCACCTCGACGAACCTGACCGCAACTTATCTGCGGTTCATGCGCCAAGTTTACTATCCTGCTGCTGCAAAAACCACCGTGCTTGCCACACCCGACCACAAAGTGCACCTGCGCGATTTTGTCCGGCTGACTCAGCCTGCTGCAGCGCGTACGCGCAGACCGCCTCAGACCGTGCCGGGCCAAGTTGCGCCGGCGGTGAGCCTGGAAGGCCGCTGGACACGCACAGATGGCGGGTACGAGCTAAAATTTACGGAGGCGGGCAGACAGGTCAACCTAGACGCAGTTGTCGAAGGCGACAAACTAATGATCACAGGCGAAACGGCGCCATTGGTGTTCCAGCGCAGATAAGCCCGCTCAATGGACACGTCTTTCCCGCGCCTTCAGTGAGCCGCAGTGCATCGGGTTACCTGTTTGAAATCGAAAGGTTAACACGCTCGATCCGCAACCCAAAAGGATCAAACAGACCGGGCGGGACCGGATTTGTGCTTGTAGCCAGCATTGGTGTAGCAGATTTATCGCTCTGCACAAGCGCCGGTGCTTCCGGAGACGGCTCGGGCACATGCTGTGTCACGACCGGCAGTGTCGGTGGCGCCCATTCAACATGTTGCGCATAAATTATCCAGGCAATCAACGCTGCGCATGCGGCTGCGCCAACCGCACCGGCCAGCCAAGGCCGGATTTCGAGATACTGCCAGAGCCGCTCGATCCAAGTGCGGTCTCCAACCGAGTCGGTTGCACGCACGGGCGTGCTGATCCTGTGCATGACTTCGCGTGTGAACTGGGGGAAAAACGTCGGTGGCGGCTGCTCGTACCGTTTCAGAGCCAGCAGCTTGCGCAGTTGCTCGAAGTTATCCGGTTCGTTAATCATGGCGATTCATTTCAGGTAATCTGACAAAAGTGCTTGAAGCTGTTGCCGCGCATAAAACAAGCGCGAGCGCACTGTGCCGACGTTGCAATCCATAATCCGCGCAATTTCTTCGTGTGGCAACCCCTGCACATCGTGCAGGACAACCACCAATCTATGAGTTTCAGACAACTTCTGCAGTGCTTCGTTCAATCTTTGCTGTAGCTCGACCAGGTTAACCTCGCGTCTGGGTGTCTTTTCCGAAATCAACGCCACAATGTCAGGGTCGTGCTCAGCACTAAAATCCAGGTCGTTAAGGCTCATCTGGATGCGGTGCCGGTGTTGTTTGAGGAAGTTGATGGTCTTATTGATCGCAATCCGATAAAGCCAGGTGAAAAAGCTCGACTGACCTTTGAACGTCTTCAACGCCTCGAACGCTTTGATGAAGGTTTCCTGGGCGAGGTCGGCTGCATCCTCGTGATTAGCTGTCATGTGGTAAATGGTGGCGTAAATCCGTTCCTGGTACCTGCGCACTAATTCTTCAAATGCATCCAGCTCACCGGCTTGTGCACGCCTGACCAGGGCAGGTTCATCGGCTGGGCACTCAGTGTCTGGTGTACCAACATTTTTGTTGGCTGTGTCTGCGGTTGGTTGATCTGGAGCCGGCTTCGGCATAGACACGCGCTCAGGCGACTGCACGTAAGCAAAGTGTTTTTGCCTGACGCCGCAGGTACCCGGCCAGCCTGACCAGCTCGGTCTGACCATTAGGTAGTGCAGCCAAAGCGTCGCAGGCGGCCTTGAGTTGTTTGTCCAACAACTGCACGGCGCGCCGGAGCATTTGCGGTGTGGTAAGCATGGCTTGGACACGGTCGAATGTACCCGCAGACCATTGGCCCAACAACGCGCGCAATTGGTTGCGCTCGGCGGCGGTTGCACGCTCCCAGAAAAGCAAAACCGGCAGGGTAGGTTTGCCTTTCATGAGGTCTGTGCCGAGCGATTTGCCGGCTTCAGCTTCACTGCCGAACACATCCAGGCAATCGTCGTACAGTTGGTAAGCTGTGCCCAGAGCCAAACCGAATTTGCGTAAAGCAGTCTGAGTAGCTGGCGGTGCATCGTTCAAAAATGCACCAAGTTCACAAGCCAGCGCAAACAATTCGCCCGTCTTCATCTGGAGCACGCGCAAGTATTCTGCCTGCGCCAAGTCAAACATGTTACGCTGGTGATTTTGCAGAATTTCACCCGAACAGACCGTCTTTGTAGCAGCCGCAACTGCGCGGCACACCGCCGGGGTCGGGAAACTAGCTGCTAACCGAAGCGCTTGCGCAAACAGGCAATCACCAAACAATACCGCAGTTTCGTTACCCCAATTCGCCGCCAGTGTCAGTCTGCCTCGGCGAATCTCGGCTTCGTCCATGACATCGTCGTGCACGAGCGTCGCAAGGTGCACCATCTCGACTATCACGGCGGCCGTCACGTGAGAATCTTTAATGCCACCGGTTGCTTTAGCGCATAACCCGAGCAGGGCCGGACGCAATTGTTTGCCGTGCCCCGTGAGTGCGTACTCAGCATAAGCGGCGAGGCCGGAGTCGAATTCGCGCACCTCATCGGCAAGCCGAACCGTCACAGCCTCAAGAAACTGTTCCACCGGCTCTGTGACCCGTTTCCAGCCAACTGCAGAGTCAATCACGCCGGTGGCGGTTGCACCCGCCACCTTGGTATCAGCCGATAGCATGCAACAAAAGTCTATTGAGACAATACACCAAAGTCAAACCGGTATCGCTGTGGGCATTGGGCACAAGCCGTGGTTTGCCCCGGTTACTTTGCCGTTGTGGCCGAATCTGGCCTTGTCAATTGCGCCACAACCCACTCAACGCGCACCGTGACATCGTCTCCTGTCTTAATCACACCCAGTGCAAGTGCCGGTGCAGGCGGTTTGATACCGAAATCGGTCATTTTCAGGTTGGTCGAGCCGGTCACTTTGAGTTTGTCTTGGCCGACCCGCTCGATTTTAACTGGCATACGATTTGTGCGTGTTACACCCGAGACTGTCAGCGCGCCCACGGCATCGAACTGAAATGTTGTGCCGGCTGCACTGTTTGTTTGCTTTGGCAAAAGTTCCACCAGCCGGTATTCGATGTTCGGCCACTGCGCCATGTTCATGTGTTCCTGCATGATTTCATCCATCTTTTTTGCCCCGATTGCAACCTGGCTCTTGAGGGTCCGCACTGGAATTGTCACTTCAACTCGGGGTGGTTTTACGCCGGGCACAGCCGCTGACGCGGGAAACTCTGCATCGGCCTCGATAAACCCTTTTATCACACCGCCTTTGACCGTCCAATCATGGATGTTCGACGTGCCGTCTATTTGGACAAGGCTGCCCGGCTGCGAATCGTACCGGACGCGTCCACCCACAGATTCACCGGTTTGCTGCGCTGTGTCTGCAGCAAATACAACACAGCCAATGCCAACAAACGCCACAGTAAGACACAACCTGTGCCACACACACGGTCTTGCAGGTGTTGCAGGAGCCGCTCGTCGAGTCTTTGTCACAATATGCATGCAGAACTCCCAGTCCATTTCAGCTACGCGCATGTTGTCTTTTTGGAGCTTTTGACGGTTGTGGATTCAGCTCAATTCAAACCATTCACGGTTAAACTCGATCTGCCGACCTGTCCGGACCGCTTCATTTGCCTTGAGCGCAATTACAGTTGCAATCAGCCCCTCTTTGTACCCTGCGGCGGGTCGTGGTTTGAAATTCGCCGCCATGTGTTGTTCGAATGTTGCACGGTCGCTCTGGCCATACGCATCAGTGAAATCCTGTACTTCAGCGCTGAACTCGGCGCAGTTGCCAATGAATGCTTCTAGTGCCTGGTGCAATGCGGTTTTCTGCGGCACAGCAGGTTGTTGCGTTGGCTCGATATGCATGATCTGCTTGCTCGAATCTGCGGCGATCACGATGCCGGTTTCATTGCCGGGTACGAACACCTCCTTTTTTGCGTACACTTCCCACCCCGCTAGAGGCGAATCGGGTTCCTTGAACATCCAGGCGCGGCTCTCGCGCAGCACAACGGTTGCATTTGTGCCGAAATAAATCTCCTGCTCGGCATCAAACGAACTGCCAAGTGTCGCATCGTACACGAGCCGAAGCCGACCCGGAAATTCCATGATCACCTGCACGGTATCAGCCACATCACGTCCGTCGTCCCAAGCCCGCACTGCGCCGAACCCGCACACGGCAAGCGGTAACCGGTTCAAAAACCAGCTCACCTGGTCGAGCTGGTGTATGCCAATCTCGCCAACCAGCCCCGGCGACAGCTCGGTATCCAACCGCCAGTTTAATGCTTTCTCGCGTTCGGGATTTGGGGAAGCTGCGCGCCAGCTCTGTTTCTTGTGCCATTGCGCGCGTACCATGACAAAATCACCCAGTTCACCTGACCGGATGTTCCGCTGCACATAAAGCCGCTGGTTATCTGAGCGGTACTGCAAGCCGGCTTGGAATACTTGCTTGTACGCCGCCTTTGCAGCTTGTGCAATTTGCCATGCGTCTTCGATTCTGTGTGCAAACGGCACTTCGCAATAGACATGTTTGCCCGCACGAAGCGCAGCCAGCACAATTTCCTTGTGCAAGTGTGTTGGTGTTGCAACCAGCACGGCTGCAATATCCGGGTCGGCAATTACACTCTGGTAATCCTGAATCGGCTTTGCGCTGGGTGCCAGGCCGGCCGCACGCTTGAGTGCAGCCGGATACGTATCACAAATTGCCGCTAGCTCGGCTTGGGGGATGCGCAACAGCGTATTGACAAGTTCGCGACCCCAACTGCCCAGCCCAATCACAGCGCATTTAACCTTTGGCCCAGCAGGTTCATGCTCGACTGGTTTTTCGGTCTCCTGTGCCGGTGTCAGTTCGACTCCACCCAACAACGCGTACGCTGCAGCAACCGAGCTTGTGCCGATGAACCTGCGCCGGTTGACCTGATACGACTCGGACTGCTCAAGCTTCATTGGCCGCGTATTTATGTGGCAGGTTGATACTGCAGAAAGCAAATCTTTCCAGGTGCACTATTGCTCGGCCGCTTTGGCTTTTTGTGGTTCCGCGCCACCCGGCTCGAGTCCGAGCGCCCACAAAATCCCACCTAAAAGATGCTTCTGAAACGCCTCGGCTACCGCAGGTTCGTTCATGCGGCCGCCTCGTTGCCATTGCGGGTCCCAAACGTCTTCCCTGTGCCCGAGCGAAGTGTAAAAGACACGGCCCTTGCCGTACTGCTTGCACCACGCAACCGGGTAGTAGCCCGGTTGTTTTGTATTCGGCTGGTTGTCCAGCCCGAGCAAACAATGCACCTTGTTACTGTCGAATCCGTTGAAAAGGTAAATCTCGTCAAATACACGCCATGTTCTCGGTAAATGCCGGCAGGCCGGATGTGCCGGGTCTTGGTTGATTACCTCGACTGCAACTTGTGGCCCGTGCGATGCGAACTCGGCCCCCACCATCTGCACATACAGATCAAGCGGTTTGTGTCCGCGGAAAGTGTCTGTGGCAGCGTGAATACCCACAAACCCATGACCGGCGGCGATCCAGTCCAGAAACGCCGTTTTGTCGGGCAACGGCAGTTCACCGGTTGTGTTGTTGAAAATGACAGCGTCGTAGTGTTTGAGGTTTTCCAAACTGAGTTTTTCAAGTGCCGCCTTCAGCGCGTTTGTCCCTGCCTGAGCCGACCCAGTTACGGAGCTGCCACCTGCGCCCTGGCCCTGCACAATTTCGGGTTGCCTGACAAACTCGACGGTGAACGCGCCGCTTTTCTGAGCAAGCTCGGCCAAGATACGTTCACCGGTTGGGATTGCCGAATGCCTAAACCCCGCAGTCACACTTACAACCAACACACGTTTGGCTTCGGGGCTTCTCTTCATCTCAGACGCAGGTTGGCAATTTGCCACAAAACAACTCAACACCAATGCAGTGCTCGCTGCACAACCAACTGTTCTCTGCCAAATCGGTTTCATGACTTGCGCATATCTTTTCGGGCGCGCCTCACCATACCCGAAGTTGGCTGAGACAGAAAACATTTTCTGCCATGTCTGCCGACCAACCAGACCCACCACGTTTAAACCTCGGCCGAACCGCAACAAAATACGCGCGGTTCGAATAGACAACTCTGGCCAAGGCCGTATTCTTGCAGGCGCAATTTTTCTATGAATAAAGCACAGCAACTTGTTGCACAACAAACACCAGCCGAGCTTGGGTTTAGCATGCCGGCTGAATGGGAACCGCACGAAGCCACATGGCTGGCCTGGCCGCATCACCCCACAGATTGGCCGGGTAAACTCGATACAATCAGGTGGGTCTACACCGAGATCGTACGCAAAATTGCCCCGGGCGAAACAGTCAGGCTGCTCGTCAACTCGAAAGCCGAGGCACAGCTTGCGCGCCGTCACCTCAAACGCGCCGGCGCAGATGTGCGCAGGGTCGAGTTCATACTCTGTCCGACCAACCGCAGTTGGACACGCGACGCCGGCCCGGTCTTTGTTAAGCGGACAAAACCGCAACCTGAAACTGCCATCGTGCACTTTCACTTCAATGCATGGGCAAAATACCGCGACTGGCACAAGGACAGACGCGTGCCCGAGGTTGCAGCGCGGCTACTCGGCAAACGCCTCTTCAACGCGCAATGCAACGGCAAAGAGTTCGTGCTCGAAGGTGGCGGTATCGAAGTCAACGGACACGGCACGCTGTTGACAACCGAAGAATGCTACCTTGACCCGAAAGTGCAGGTGCGTAACCCGGGCTTGAGCAGGAAAGAAATCGAGGCAACCATCAAAGCGTACCTCGGCGTGACAAATATCTTCTGGCTCGCAAAAGGGCCGCTCGGCGACGATACACACGGACACATTGACGATATCTGCCGGTTCGTTCACCGCAATACGCTCGTGCTCGTCCGAGAGAAAAACTCGAAAGACCCGAACTACCGCAGGCTCGAAGAGAACTGGGAGCGGATCACCGACCTCCGGCTCGAAGACGGCGCGAAACCGACCGTTGTCGAGCTGCCAATGCCGGCTCCGCTTTACTTCGACGGCTACAGATTACCGGCGAGCTACGCAAATTTTTACTTCGCAAATGCGGCGTTGCTCGTGCCAACGTTCAATGACCCGGCCGACCGAATTGCGCTCGGTATACTGGCTGAGCTTGTCACAGACAGACCGGTGGTGGGCATTCATGCGGTTGACCTCGTGCTCGGCTTCGGCACACTACATTGCCTAACCCAACAACAACCCGCATAGTCCAAATCAGTTCCGCACCGAAATTTTGCGTTTGCGGATTTTCAAGCAGGGGAGCAGCAGCGCGTAGTTGCCAGTGCCCAAGAAACTACGCCCCAGGGCCGAACAACTTGGTTCGCTATCATTTTTCGTTACCACACAACCGTTCCGGCGCCGGCCTGGTCCAACCTATCCAGAGGCGCGGCACTTTGCCCACCAAACTTTGCCGGTGTGGCACCGGCAATTTCCAATTTGCCAGTGCCCAGGTCAAACACACTTCCCACCACAGCGGCGCAATTGGTTTTTAGCTCACTGCGCGACCGGCGATGCCCTTTGTGGATTTTGAAATTGCCCGAGCAGGTTCTTTCGGCCGCAACGCACGAACTGCTGCACCTGCACGCCACATCTCGGAGTTGCGCATCGCCTCGAGTTCGTTCTGGAGTTGTTTTTGGTAATCCGGTTTACCGCAAGCACGCAACACACGCGCAGTTTCCTTGCCGGTCTTGACCCGGTGATACAGCTCTTTGAACAACGGCAAAACAGCCTTTTTGAACCGCGGCTTCCAATCGAGCGCACCGCGCTGTGCCGTGGCCGAACAGTTCGCATACATCCAGTCCATGCCGTTCTCGTCAACAAGCCGGATCAGGCTTTGTGTCAGTTCCTCGACGGTTTCATTGAACGCTTCACTTGGCGAATGGCCATTGGCACGCAGCACTTCGTACTGCGCTTCCATGATCCCCGCAAGTGCGCCCATGAGCACGCCGCGCTCGCCTGTCAGGTCGCTGTACACCTCGTGCTCGAATGTGGTTGGGAAAAGGTAACCCGACCCCACCCCAATCCCGATTGCCAAACACCGCTCACGTGCGCGTCCGGTGTAATCCTGCGCAATTGCAAAGCTGGAGTTGATCCCCGCCCCAGACAGGAAATTGCGCCGCACGGATGTGCCCGAACCTTTCGGCGCAACCATGATCACGTCAACAAAATCAGGCGGCACAACACCCGTTTGCTCCTTGTACACTATCGAAAAGCCGTGCGAGAAATAGAGTGCATTGCCCGGGCTGAGCTGGCGTTTGACCACGGGCCAGATCGCACGTTGGGCCGCGTCAGACACGAGCATGCAAACAATTGTGCCGCGTGCAGCGGCTTCTTCGATATCGAACAGTGTCTTGCCCGGTTTCCACCCGTCAGCAACGGCGCGGTCCCAGTCGCGTTTGAACTGGGGCGCCTGACCAACGATCACATTGAACCCGTTGTCGCGCAGGTTCAGCGATTGCGCCGGCCCTTGCACGCCGTACCCGAGCACGGCTATCACCTCGTCTTTGAGCACGCGCCGCGCCTTAGACATCGGAAACTCTTTGCGCGTGACGACTTCTTCAATCACTCCGCCAAAATCTATCTTTGCCATAACATCTGATGCGTTGAATTTTTTGCACTGAAACTAACCGGCAACAGCACAATTCGCAAACACAATTCCACTCGTCATACAGCGCCGCCGAAATTTGCCGACCGGTACGACGCGACTTGCTCGTGCCAAAATCCGCTCCGATCGGCTGCCTAGTTCAACGCAAACGACCGCAGTTGTGTTGCCCCACCTCTGAAAAACTGCTGGAGCAGGTTGCTTGGCCGGCATAGCAGCCGCTGTTCTCGCCCGGAAACACCAGTCGCGTGACCAATCTACTCTGGCATGCAGAGGCGCGAAAAACGTGTGGCGCACCGGCTGCGGATGTGCTAGTAGCTACTGCCCAAATGGATGAGGCGCCAAATAAACGGCCAGATGAACCGTCGGACACGCCGCGTCGGCTGGGTCGGTTCTCGCTGCACGAGCTGATCAACAGCGGCGGCATGGCAGACACATGGCTTGTCACAGATTCTGCCGGCCGGCTGTACGCACTGCGGCTGTTGCATGAGCGGTTGCGCTACAGCTTCATTGCACGGCGACGGTTCTTTCGCGGATGCAAAATCCTTTCCAAAATCCACCAGCACAGGTTCATCATCGGCTACTACGAACACGGCAAGATTGACGGCAGACCGTACCTGTTGATGGAATACGTCGAGGGGGTAAACCTAAAACTGCTGCTCGCACGGCGCGACCCGTTGCTGACAGAAAATGTTGCGCAAATCCTGATTGACATGGCCATTGGCCTTGAACACATGCATGAAAGCGGGTTCATGCACCTGGATTTCAAACCCGAAAATGTCATGGTAACACGCACCGGCGAAGTCAGGCTTGTGGACTTTGACCTTGCACGGCCCATACCCAAAAAACCCAAACGAATCCGGAAAAACCCGGGTACACCAGCCTACATGGCACCAGAACAATTAACAGGCAAACCAGTTGACCATCGGGTTGATGTCTTCGCCTACGGCGTAACCGCGTACGAGATTGTAACCGGGCAAAAACCGTTTCCTGGCATCGAGCCGGCCGATATCCTCAAAAAACAGCTTGACCGGGCCGGGTTCGCCACACCGCGACAACTTAATCCGGACGTACCGCCGGCACTGGAAAAGATTATTCTGAAATGCCTCGAAACCGATCCGGACAAACGTTACCTATTCATGTCCGTGCTCGTGCACGAGCTTGAGTCTGCACTGTACATCTAACCCACAACCACGTTCTGCGCGAACATCCGCACGCCCAGACGCGCGGTGTTCTCGGTATTCTTACCTGAGACACAACAAGCCGCGTATGCTGCAGCCACGTCATGAAACCGATTTGCGTGTTCGAGCACGAGACCGTTCGTGAACCGTTGCCTGACAGTGAGAAAGCCGTAACCGACCGGTTACGCGGGCCGGGTGGCGAGAAAATGTTCGAGGTCGGCTGGCACGGCAATACAGGCATGGAATACCCCAATCTGCGCCGAGTCGAGTGGCGCGTTACCAAACCCGTGCCTAGCCCGGTCAAATTTTGCCCGACAAACGATTTCACGGCTTAAGCGAGCCGATTTTGACAAAATCTGCGTCGCGTATATGAAGAACTATCCTAATGACAACGAGCTTTCCCAGGCAATTGCAAGCTTGCAACCACGAGCACCGCATTTACCCGGGCCTGAGCCGAACCTGCTAATGTCACGGTTTAATCTTGCACGCAGTTTAAACCGGATCTTGTGCGGCCTGCCTGGGACGCGCAAAACATGGTCGGCACTACACGAATTACGGTAGTTGTTGCTTGCGAAAAACGTGGGGGTGACAGAAGCAACACGCTACGCAATTGCACTGCAGCAAAATGATCAACCTGAAATTAAACGGCTCGCGGCTCTCGTCGAGGCAACGCACAATGGCAAGAGATCGGGCTACCTTTCATTGGTCACTTTTCACCAATCTTACAGTTACGAGGATTTCGTTGAAGGGTTACGTCCGAAGTGCGATAAGCGCGGCAATGTAAAGTACGAGGTCAGAGATGGTGTATTCAAGCAATTGTGTCGCCGCGCACAGGCTGATCCTGGGCACACCTATGCGCTTGTGATTGACGAGATTAACAGGGGTAACATCTCGAAGGTGTTCGGTGAGTTGATCACATTGATTGAACCCGACGAACGATTGGGCGATTCAAACGAGATTACAGTCACGCTGCCATATTCAGGCGAAAATTTCGGTGTACCGGCGAACCTGCTCATCGTTGGCACAATGAACACAGCAGATCGCTCGATTGCAATGCTTGATGTGGCATTGCGCAGGCGATTCGCGTTTGTCGAGCTTATGCCGCAGCCGGAGTTGCTGCCGGATAATGTGGCTGGCGTACCGTTGCAGAAACTGCTCAGAACGTTGAATCACAAGCTCGAGGCGCTTCTGGACCGCGATCATCAGCTCGGCCACAGTTATCTCATGGGTTTGAAGACGCTCGAAGAGCTGCGGTTCGCGTGGGATAAGAGGATCATGCCGCTGTTGCGAGAGTATTTTTACGGTGCGGGTGAGAAGCTCCAGATTGTGCTTGGTAGGGATTTTGTCGAGCGTACTGAGCTGCGGCTGGGTGATGGGGCGGATGCAGACACACGCACAGTGTACCGGCTGAAAGAACCCAAGACAGACGAAGCGTTTTTGAGTGCACTGCAGCAGTTGGCCACAGCAAAGCCCGTCAGACCGGTCTGACCAGTCCGACCTGTCCGACGTGTCCGACTTGATGCTCGACATGAGAGAGGCATTTTGATAGACACCTTTCATGCAATCTGCAAAAGACCATGCATACCAGCTTATCCCGCCGCATGGTGGTTACAAAAACCTGCGCAGTTTTCAAGCTGCACAACTTGTGTATGACGGCACGGTGATTTTCTGCGACCGGTTCGTGCCGAAAGGCTCACGTTTGCGTGAGCAGATGATTCAAGCTGCGCGCAGTGGTGTACAAAACATTGCAGAGGGCAGCATGGCTTCCGCCACATCCAAAAAAACTGAGCTTAAACTGACCGGTATTGCGCGTGCGAGTCTGGAGGAACTGCTGCTGGACTATCAAGATTTCCTGCGTCAGAACGGTCTGCTGCTCTGGGACAAGAACAGCCCCGAAGCTCTTGCAGTGCGGGCGAAGTACAAGTCTGACAGGTCAGACCCGTCAGACAAGGCAGACCCTTACCGGCTGCGTAGTGCGTCAGCCGAGGTAGCCGCCAATACAATGATCTGCCTAATCCACCAGGCCAGTTACCTGCTTGGTCGGCAGTTGCAAAAGCTCGAGCAAACTTTCTTGCAAGAGGGAGGGTTCACTGAACGCCTGTACCGCGAACGGCGCCAAGCAAGAGAAGCCACCAAGTCAGACCGGTCAGACAGGTCTGACGCGTCAGACGGGTCAGACTTGTCCGACACGTCGGACCAAGCCCACTGAAGCCTTTTGAACTCACGCTGGCTAAATCGTACCGTGTTAGGCGTCGGGCTGGCGTCGCTGTTCAGCGACTGGGCACATGAAATCGCCACAACTGTCCTGCCGGCGTTCCTGGCAAGCATGGGCGCAGCAGCAGCATGGCTGGGATTAATCGAAGGGGTGTCAGATGGTCTGTCCAGTTTTGCCAAAATGGCCAGTGGTTATTACACTGACCGGCTGCGTCGGCGTAAATCAATTGCTGTGGCTGGGTACATGCTCACTGCACTTGGCACGGCATCATTCGGCCTGGCATCTGCGGCATGGCACGTGTTGGTTGCACGTGCAGCCGCGTGGTCCGGACGCGGGGTGCGCACACCGGTGCGCAAAGCGTTACTGGCCGCTGCGGTCACACCCGAAACCTACGGGCGCGCGTTCGGGTTCGAGCGAATGATGGACACGCTGGGCGCAATTGTCGGGCCGGCAACTGCAGTAGCGTTGCTTCCACTTGTGCATCATCATTACCCGACATTGTTCGCGTTGACTCTGATCCCCGGTATGCTGGCCGCCGGATTCATTGGGTTTGTGGTCAAGGAACGCGAGCGCAAACCGGTGCCATATGGTTCGTTTGGGGCAAGTGTGCGTGCGTTGCCGAAGCCGTTCCGGAAATTTTTGCTTGCAGTGGGGCTATTCGGTGCAGGCGACTTTGCGCATTCGATGCTGATTTTGCTGGCTACACAGAAGCTTGCACCGACACTCGGGTCAGCTACCGCTGCGAGTGCTGCTGCAGGGTTGTACATGCTGCACAACGTGTTCTATGCCGGGTTTGCGTATCTGGCAGGCTGGCTGGCAGACAGGTTTGCGAAGCCGATCGTGCTGGCGAGCGGTTACGGACTGGCGGCGGCGATGGCAGTACTGGTGATCATGTTGCCGGCGAACATCTGGACGCTGGGCACGGTGTTTGTGCTGGGCGGGATTTACGTCGGTATCGAAGAAACGTTGGAGGACTCGCTGTGCGCCGAGTTGGTAGGCACGGAGCAGCACGGGATGGGCTTCGGCGTGCTGGCGACGGTGAACGGCGTGGGCGATTTTCTCTCGAGCGCAATTGTAGGTGCATTGTGGGGTGCTTTTGGGACGGGCGTGGCGTTTGCTTATAGTGCAGTGTTGTTTACGGCCGGCGCGGTGCTGGTTGCACAGCTAAAGACCGCCGGCGCGCAAGCCGGTACTTGAATCTGAAAGGTTGTGCGGTACAATACGGTGTCGGCAATGGAGTTTGCCCGCCGCATGGCAAACCGTCCCCTATTTCGGGACTGATGACTCCTACCAAAACAACATGCGAATTGGTAGTGAGTTATGCAAACAATCTGTTCAGTCAGACCTGGCCCACTCGATCTCCCATTCGTGGGCCGTGAAAAAGAGGTCGCGCAGCTCGAACAATTGCACGCTCAGCGGAGGCACGTCCTGATCATCGGCCCCGCTGGCGTGGGTAAAACGGCCCTCATCCGCCACGTAGCTACGCGATTGCCGCTGCTGGTTTGCCCGGAATCGGCGCGGCTGGCTGCGATTTTCGATGCGTTGGAGCAACAACTCAGCTTGACACCGCCCATCTCAAAGCTGGTCCAACGGAAGAACCGGCTGCTGACTGTGCTGGCTCGCGCCGGACAAACCGTTGTGTTTGATGGCGTGGGTTGGACAACGCCCCGGCTGAGTTCATTTCTGGAATGTGCCAGCCGGTGCGCGCCGGTGTGGATCGCCACCCGCTCGGAACATCCGTGGGACATCGGCCATTTCTGGCCGTTGCTAGCGCGCTTCGAGCGTGTGGAAGTACAGCCATTTCGTCTGCACGAAACGCAGGCCCTGGTTGCCTTGGTCATAAGGCGCGGATTGGTTCCGCCCGAGACAGTGCGAATTGTCGAGTGGCTGCAGTGCAGATCCGCTGGCAATCCTCTGGCGCTGTGCCAGTTACTGCAAGAATTGGCCACCGGCCGGTACGACCCGAGCAGTCCACTGGCACTCCGTCGGCTTGAGCTGGATCGCCGCATTCACGAGGTGTTTCCAAGTAAAGGCGAGAACGCGTTAAACCGTTGAATCGGAAAAGCTGGGCCGCGGCTTCAATAGGAAACATGAACGAAAATCACCAGCGCCACCTGCTCGTCACGTTCCGGCACATTGACAATTTGTTGTCGGAAGCCGAGCGCATCCTGGTCACTGCCGGGTCGGCATCGCCATTTGCCGAATTCGCGCAAGACTCGACGCCGGTTCAGCGCAAGGTGATCCACGATTACATCCAGCGTGTGCGCGAAGCTATGGCGCATGCGATGGCCGAGCTGAATCTGCCGCGGCTCAACCCGGTGTGCGGCGCGTTGTGGGCTGCGCGCAATCACGTCGCGTTTGCCGGTATTGCCGTTGCTGAAATCGAGCCAAAACGGATGGCCGGTTACGACCCGCTTACTGAAGCGGACTGCGAATCGCTCGACCGCGTTGTGGCCGAGTTGAATGCTGCGCTGGACCGACTTGCGGCGTATCTGGACAAAGGCCCGGCGGCCGATCTCCAGACTCAATTGCAGCGGCTCGACCAGACCCGCAACGAAGTCCAACTGCTGGCCGAATTGGAGCGGGTTATTACTGCGCACGGCCTGGTCGAGTTCCGCGGTGCGTTGGCGATGTTGCTGAACCGACTGGAGAACGGCGCGTTTGAAGTAGGCATCTTCGGCCGGGTGAGTTCCGGCAAATCGTCGTTGTTGAACTACCTACTGGGCGCGGAGGTGTTGCCAGTGGGCGTCACGCCAATCACGGCCATTCCCACGCGCGTCCGGTTTGGGCACAAACCGCGCGCACTCATCGATTTCGCCGACAGCAGGCCGCTCGAAATTGAGCTGAGCCGACTGGCGGAGTTTTCGACCGAGCTGCACAACCCCGGCAATACCAAACACGTCGCTCGCATTGTGGTCGAGGTACCGGCGGCTCGTTTGCGCGAAGGCGTGACGTTCGTTGACACTCCCGGGCTAGGTTCGTTGGCCACCGACGGCACCGAGCACACGGCGGCGTACCTGCCACAGTGCGACCTGGGCCTTGTGCTGGTGGATGCCGGTTCGACCTTGACGACCGAAGACCTCGCGTTGGTACAAGCCATTTATCAGTCGGGCTCACGTGCGATGGTGTTGATCAGCAAAGCGGATTTGCTCAAACCCGATGATCGCGACCGGATGCTCACTTATGTAAAACATCAACTGGCCACTCAGCTCCGGGTTGACGTGCCGGTGCATCTGATCAGCGTCGTCGGCGCAAACGCGGCGCTATGCGAGACATGGTTCGAGCACGCGCTGAAACCGGTTCTGGAAACGCACCGCGACCAAGCCGCCGAGTCACTCCGCCGCAAGATCGGCGTGTTGCGCGAGGCTGTGGTGCGCGCGCTCCAAGCCCGGCTCGATGGACAATTACAAAGAGCTGCTTTTTCTTCGGTTCATTCGGCCCAGCCCGACGCCGGGGCCGTCAAGGCACTGCGTGAAACCGATTTTTGGATCGAAACAGTCGAAAAGGAAGGCATCGAAATTGTCGGGGAAATATCGCGTCTGCACGAATCCGTGTTCGAGACTGCAGCAGCGGAAATCGTTGTGGCCTGGCAAGCAGGCCACACGGCGCCGCATGACTCTGCAACGGCCTTTGGCGTTGCGCTCCAGACAGTGCTGACGGACCACACAGCTAAGCTAATGCGGCTGGTGGAGGAACTGCGCCGAAAACTCGAAGGCGCACTGGCAGCGGCGCATGACGCTGCTGCATCTACTAATGCGGCCGAGCCGTTGCCCCGAGCTTCAGGTCTCCCTCTGTTTGACGCAGCAACTTTGATCGAGCAGGTCAGGCTTAACCCACCATTCGCGTGGCGGCTGTTGGGTGCACGTTGGCTGCAGCGGCACATCCGCGCACGCCTCAAGGAACAATTGACGTTCAAATTGGCAGGCTTGCTAGACAGCTACCGGCTGCGCGTGCACAAATGGTTGATGCAAACCCTGACGGAACTGCGGGCCGGCTTTAATGACCGCGCCGCCCTGCTGCGTCCGGAATTGGAAACTCGGGCAATCGGGGCTGGTGAGGAAACCAACGGCGCACGCCTGGCTGCCGACCTCGAACGACTCCGGGCATGGCCACACTGAGAAGAGTATTTTTTGAACAAGCTTGCTCTTTTGTCGGGCTTGCCACCAGGCGGCGAGCGTGTAAAGTGTAATCGGGCAATGGAGTTTGCCTGCCGCATGGCAAACCGTCCCGCGAAAGGTTTCGGGGGACTGATGACTCCTGCCAAACAGACGGTTGTGACAGAAATTTTAGCGCGCGACTGTTTTTTTGTAGCGGCACTCTACGAGCGTTGCCCGAGGTGCCGCTTGCGGCGGTCGCGAAGTGCCCCTTACAGTGTAAACTCGAACTGGAACTGTGCTGAATTATGAAGGTGCTTATCGTTTCTGACATACACGGCAACTGGCCTGCACTCCAAGCCGTCTTGCGTGCCGAGCCGGATGCGGACGAAATCTTGTGTCTGGGTGACCTTGTCAACTACGGCCCGCAACCTGTCGAGTGCGTGCAATGGGCGATGCAAGACCTCGGCTCGGAGTGGACAGTGCGGGGCAACCACGACCGCGCCGTGGGCCGGAACGAAGACCCACACTGCGTCGGGCCGTACAAGCCGCTGGCTGCCGCCACGCAAGTGATCAGCGCACGATTGTTGCCTGAGGAAATGAAGCAGTTTCTGGCGGGGTTGGACCCGGTACAACGGTTTCAATTGGGCGAAGCCGTGTTCATGGCCTGCCACGCCCTGCCATCCGAGCCGCTCTATCACTATCTGTCGGCAGCCAGTCCAATGACATTGTGGGAATCAGAAGTCAGAGTGGCTGGTTACCCCGACTTTTTGTTGCTGGGACACACGCACCAACCGTTCCAAACTCGCGTGCGCAAGACGCTCGTGGTCAATCCGGGCAGCGTCGGCCAACCAAAGCACGGCGATGCGCAGGCTGCGTATGCGCTGTGGCAGGACGGCAAGGTCACGTTGCGCCGCGTCGCTTACGATGTTGAGCAAACCATCGGCGCTTACAACGGACTTGGGGTGGAACCGCACACGATCGAAGTGCTGGCCGAAATCCTGCGCACAGGCGGGCACATGCCGTTGGACCAAACGGCTGAAGAGTTATGGCAGGCGTTTTATCAGGCGCACCCGGACAAGCTGGAAACCATGTTTTATCTCCAGAAACTACTCAACAGGCGTGTCGGTCTCGACACGGACAAGCTCACTGACGCCACGCGGCCGCAGTGGGCGCTGAATTATTGCAGGGCGTTGATCCAGGAAACGGCCGAATTGACCAACTGTTTGCCGTGGAAATGGTGGACCTGTTACCAGAAGTTTGACAAACAACATGCCTGCGCACATATCACCGAGCTGTTGCACCTGGTGATTTCCATCGCGCAGGTGTTGGGCGTCACACCAGATGAACTGTTTGATCTGTTCACCAAAAAGCACCGGCTGCACCTCTCGCCCCAGGAAGCAGCTCAAAACGGTCAAAGATGAAAACGATCGGAGGCTCATCTAATGCCGATAATTCAAGATTTGCGGATTGTGATTTGCGAATCTCAGCAAAACCAGGTGCGCGTGTAAATCGCGAATCAGAGTTCGTAAACCCAAAGGACGGCACGCTGCTGCGACTCATCCCGGCAGGCGAATGCATAATTGGCTCGACAACCGAACAGATAATCGCCGCTGCAGCAATGGACCCGTGGGGCCACCCCGATCTATTAGCCTGCGAAATGCCACAGTTTGTTGCGTACCTGCCCGACTACTACATGGGTGTGTATGCGGTTACCAACACGCAGTTCGCCCAGTTTCTATCCGCGATGCATCCCACACCGGCCGAGCTTGCGCTTTGGGCGCCCGCGCTCGGTCACATCATCCCACCTGCCACTGGCGACGGTGCTTATAGCGTCGTGCCGCGATACGAAAACCACCCCGCTGTGCACGTATCATGGGCGGGTGCCGAAGCCTATTGTCGTTGGGCAGGCTTGCGTCTGCCGACGGAGTTGGAATGGGAAAAGGCCGCACGCGGGACCGACGGTCGTATTTTCCCCTGGGGCAATCAGTGGCGCGACGATGCATTGCGTTGGTATGGAGGCAACCGCCGCGAAGGCGAAACAACCGCGCCGGTTGATGCATATCCGCACGGCTGTTCGCCTTATGGCATCTTCCAAATGGTCGGCAATGTGGATGAGTGGTGCGCCGACTGGTATCAATGGGACGTGTACCGGCGGTATGCCACCGGCGACCTGCGCCCGCCACAAAGCGGTGAGAAACGCGTGGTACGCGGCGGCACGTGTTTGCGTTGGCATCGCCATCATTTCCGCTGCGCCTACCGCCGCGGCAACGACCCAGTGCTGGTAAACATCCATTACACAGGCATCCGCTGCGCGGCTGATGCGCCGCCAACTCAAGCGGGTACCCGACATTGAAACATCATGAGGTTTTATTGCACAAACTGTTGGGCGGAAGTAGCCGAATCGGCAACGATTTGTCCAAAATGCGGTGACGACATCGTTGCCAGACAAGCGCGCTCGGATTATGTGGAAAAACTGATCGCAGCACTGCGGCACCCGGAACCGACCACACCCATACGCGCCGCGTGGATTTTGGGTGAACGGCGCGAACTGGTGGCGGTCGAGCCGCTCTGTCGTCTGGTGCGCGAATCGCGAGACGCGTTCATTGTGGAAAGCCCCGTTGAAGCCCTGGGCAAGATTGGCGACGCGCACGCACTGACAGTGATCGAGTCTGCCACACGGCACCCGAGTCCGCGGGTGCGGAGCGCAGCAAAAAAGGCGCTTGCACAGTTGCGCAGGACAAAGCCCGCCTGATGGATAATGTGTGCAATCCGTGAAAAGTCCACTTGCGGTGCTGCACGTATCCGGGATTGGACGCCGAGCTTGGGAATTGTCGTGCACACCAATAAGTCTCGTCACCAACACAACGTTACGTGGCCCAACCGGCATTGTTGTTCGCGTGCGACGCAAAGTTCGCTGCAACCAAAAAAATCCGCTTGAACAAAGCCGTGTGGGTGCTACAATGCGGTGTCGGCAATGGAGTTTGCCTGCTCCGGCGCTTTTCGGGGCGAACCGCAGCTTAACCCGCTGATAACTCCTACCGAAAAAAGCGTTTGATTGCGCCTTTTTGGATCGGGTATGAGAACAGAAGCGCAAACGAAAATTGAAATGCAGGCAGGTCAAGGGCAGGCCGGCACAGCCGAAATATCAGCGGTAACAGTGCAAGCGTTGCTAAGCCGAGTTACCGAAATTGCCAATGAACTCCGGCTGGAAAATTTGCGCCCGCAAATTGCAGCGTGCCAACACCAGTTTGGCGTGCGCGAAGGGCTTGACGTGGCTGTATTTGGGCGGTTCAAAGCCGGCAAAAGCTCGTTTCTAAATCATCTTGTGGGCCGACCCGTGCTGCCTATTGGCGTGGTGCCACTGACAGCAGTCATTACACGACTCCGATACGGCCCGACTGAACGTGCAACAGTCAGGTTTCTCAACGGCACGACCGAGACCGTTCCACTGGGGGATGTGGGGCTTTATGTGAGCGAGAATGAAAACCCGGATAATGCAAAACAGGTCGAGTCGGTCGAAATCGAGCTGCCGGAGCTGGGGCGTTTGGCTCCGCTTGAATTTGTTGACACACCGGGTCTGGGCAGTGCGTTTGCGCACAATACCGAGGCAGCGTTGCGCTGGCTGCCGCAGGTGGGTGCGGCGCTTGTGGCTGTCAGCTCGGATGCACCGTTGTCCGAGCGCGATCTAAACCTATTACAAGAACTGCGTCAGCACACGCCAAAAATTGTTCTACTGCTGACGAAAGCCGACTTGTTAACCGAGCCACAACGCGTCGAGGTACAGGCGTTCGTGCAACAACAACTGCGCAGGAAACTCGGGGTCGAATGGCCCGTATTTTTCTACTCGATCAAGCCCGAGCTGGCCGGGTTGAAAACGGTACTTATGGAACGATTGTTTCTGCCCCTGCTCCAACGTTCGCGCGAGGCGGCTGCGGAAATTTTGCGGCACAAGCTCGTCTCAGTAGCGAAACAAACATTGAATTACCTCGATATCGCCCTTGCATCGGCTACGCAAAGTGAATCCGCCCGAGCTGCCCTAGCGGAAAAAGTTGCCGATGAACGCCAGCAATTCGAACTGTTACGCGAGGAATTGAGCGTACTTGCGCGCGAGTGGGATGCAAAGGCATTCGAGTGGGCACTCGAACATCTGCATCCGCGCACACGCGCCCTCGAAAAGAAAGTCACAGAAGCGCTCCAGGCGCAATTTGCCCAGTGGCGATTTCGGTTGCCTGTGTTGCTTGAGGTTTACACTGAATGGCTGACGCAATTCCTTGCGGAAGAATTGCATGCTGTGTCAGTGTCCGAACGGAGAATGTTTTGCGCACCGATCGAGAATGTGCGCCGGCACCTCGAACGCACGCTGCGTGCGTTGCAGGACAGACTGGCCAAGCATGTTAAGGAAGCGCTTGGTATTGAACTTGCGCCGCGCGAGTTTCAGTTTCACGTCCAGGAACCCACCTCGCCACCTGTGGCAGTTGGTGTTGCATTTGACGTGACACTGGACCTGATAGGCTACCTTGTGCCGATGACAATTTTCAGGGGGTTGATACACCGGCGTTTGTTGAGACAGGCGCAATTCGAGGTGCGCAAGAACATGTCGCGACTTGCGGCTGCCTGGCGCGACCGCGTGAGCCGCGCAATCGAAGAACTTAAACAACAGGCTATTCAACACGCCGAGAACGAGTTGGTTGCACTCGAGCAGATGCTCAGCCAGCGCACATCCGATGCACCCAAATTGCGTGCAATCAAAGCTGAACTGGAAACACTGCTTCAGCAGCTCGGTTAATTGGTGCTGTCTGCCCGGAACCACAGCAGCCGGTCAAGCGCGTTTCTCCCATCGCACGGGTGCATGGCCTGTTCGGTGTTGCAGCGCTGGTGAATCACAAGGTAACCTTCCGCGCGGAACCGTATGAAAATTGCCTTGGATGCAGTCAGATATGTTTTGAGTGCGGTTGTATTGGCCATTGTGATTTCGGGTTGTGCAACTGTGCCTGAAACCGGGCGCAAACAATTGCGACTGATACCTGCGTCCGAAGAGATGCAGTTGGGCTTGAGCAGCTTTGAAAAGCTAAAGAAGGAAACGCCAATCAGCAAAAACACTGCAGCAACTGAAATGCTACAGCGCGTTGGGCGGCGAATAGCCGCCGTTGCGCCCTTGCCAAATGCGCAATGGGAATTCGTGTTATTCGAAAATGACGAACCGAATGCGTTTTGTTTGCCCGGCGGCAAGGTCGGCGTGTACACCGGCATACTCCAAATCGCACGCGACGAAGCCGGGCTTGCCACGGTAGTCGCGCACGAGATTGCACATGCAGTTGCACGACACGGCGCAGAACGAATTAGTGAAGCGCTGTTGATTGAAGCTGGCGGACAACTTCTTGGTGTGACGTTGTCAAGCGCAGACCCACGCACACAAGCCGCAGTCGCCACTGCGTACGGCCTGGGCACAACACTGGGTCGCGTGCTGCCACACAGCCGCGCACAGGAATCCGAAGCCGACTACATCGGCCTGATCTACATGGCGCGTGCGGGCTATGATCCCGAAGAAGCCGTAAAGTTCTGGGAACGGTTCGCCGAGTTCAACCGACGGAGGGGTGCTGGCGGCATGCCGGTGTTCCTGCGCACGCATCCGCTGGATGAAACCCGGATTCGTCAGCTACAATCCTGGCTGCCCAAGGCGAAAGAGGAATACAACAAAAGCCAGCAACAGGCGCGTTAAGCGCACCCGGCTACAAAACTGGAAAAAATTTTGGGCCGGCCTCGACCTTAACCAAGTCCGAGGCCGGCTTAGCAAAACACTCAATTCGAACGAGCCGAGTTATCTGGTTGCGGCTGGTCTATCTGGCCTATTTGGTCTTTCGGGTCTGTCGGGACGCGGCCCACGCGGCTGAGCCGGCTGATTTGTTTGGCCCTGCGCACCCGGCCCACCCGGCCGACGCAACTGCCCACGCGACATTGCATCAAACTTTTCCTTCTGTTCAGCGGTTAGGATCTCACGGATTTTGTTGTTTGTTTCCTCCCTGATCTGGCGCATTTTACTCATTCGCTCAGGGGGTGCAACTGCTGTATTTGTGCCCAGCTCTTGCATCTGCTTCTCCTCGTTTTCGAGAATCGCACGCAGTTTGGTCTGTTGTTCCTGTGTAAGGTTCAACCTCTGCGTGTACATTTGGACACGCTGGGCAATGTTGAACCGTGGCCCGGGCGGCTGTTGGCCCGGTTCAGGCCGACGCGCTCCCGGTGGCGGTTGCGCAGGTTGAGGTTGATTTGTTGTTTGTGCAAGGGCGGCACTCGGGCTGGCTACAAGCCATCCCAAAGCAATCGCACTGCACAATGCAAACGTTCTTGTTTGCTTCATAAAGTCTAGTTGTTGCACTGCAAGATTTCTTTCCTGGCAATCTGGTTTTCCGGTTGCCCCGAGCCGCTAAAAACCCGACTCACCCGGGGCGGTTGCGCTCGGGATTACCCGGCTCGTAGTCTTACGACGAGCCGGGTCTGCCATAGGTTACATTGCCAGGCAGCTCTTGCAAGTAATGGCTGCGTGGCCAAATCATGCCTGGTAACGGTGCCAGCCAGTGAGTCCATCTTCGCAAGAATGCGTGCGCAATCACACACCAAAATTGAGTTGTCGCGCACGAGCAAGCTCGGCAATTTGTGGCGCATTATGCACGTGGTTAATCTGGGCATGATAGGCGGTGGCACAGTCGGCAGCGGCGTGTTTCATGCGCTGCAGCAGAACGGTGAACTATTTGCCAAACGTACCGGCGTGCGGATCAACATTGTCAAAATCGCCGTCAAAGCATTTGATGAACCGCGCCCGTATCCAATCCCACGTCGGTACCTGACAACCGACTGGCACAGCGTTGTCAACGATCCACAAGTGCAGATTGTTGCTGAGCTTGCCGGCGGAACAACTGTTGCACGCACAATGGTCTTGAGCGCGCTGCGCCTCGGTAAACCGGTCGTCACAGCCAATAAAGCGCTCTTGTCCGCACACGGCGAAGAATTGTTTGCAGCAGCCAGGGCAAATCACACTAATCTCTATTACGAAGCCAGTGTAGCTGGTGGTATCCCGATCATAAAAGCATTGCGTGAAGGGTTTGTCGGCAACCGAATCACGCATATCTACGGCATTGTTAACGGCACATGCAATTACATCCTGACCCGGATGAAGCGCGACGGGATGGAATTTGACGTGGCGTTGAAAGAAGCGCAGCGGCTCGGGTACGCCGAAGCGGACCCGACACTTGACGTGGACGGGCTGGATGCAATGCACAAGACAGGGATCTTGGCATCGCTAGCACACGGTTTCTGGGTTGAGTCGCGCCGGATTTACGTCGAAGGCATACGCGCAGTTACACAGGCCGACATCAGGTTCGCAGACCAGTTGGGCTACACAATCAAACTGCTCGGCATAGTAAAACTGTTGGACTACACCAGGCACACCGGGCCGCAAATTCAGGTCTCGGTGTATCCTGCGCTTGTGCCGAAATCGCACCTGCTGGCAGACGTAAACGACGTGTTCAATGCTGTGTTTGTGCGCGGTGACGTTGTCGGCGACACAATGTTTTACGGACGCGGCGCCGGTAAGGATGCCACCGCAAGTGCGGTCTTGAGCGACCTCGCAGATGCAGCACTTGACCTGATACTGGGCACCAAACACCGTGTGCCTGCCTTCGTTGCGCATGAACGGACCGGTACCGTCGTACCGATTGGAGATGTGAATTCGCGTTACTACGTGCGGCTGAGCGTGGTAGACCAACCGGGTGTGCTCGCGCAGATTTCCTCGATTCTCGGCCGGGCAAAGATCAGCATCGCATCCGTCATTCAACCCGAGGAACACAAAGGGCCAACCGTGCCGGTCATCATGATGATGCACCAGGCGCGTAATGCTGCCTTGGCAAAGGCATTGCAACAGATTGGCAAACTGCCGGTTGTCAAAGGTAAACCGGCAATGATCCGAGTCGAGAACTTCGATTGAACCGACTGGCAAGTTTACAGTTTTTGCCAACTGTGCCGCGTGACTAATTCGGCATGAACAACTCAACCCAGGACAACTTTGATAGTCTTCATGCCGCTGAAATTGCAACAACTGACGTGCATGATGCGCATTACAGTTTGCATTGCATCGCACCGGGTGGCCGAAAGCAGTATTTTGTGTCACCAGAGATTCGTTGATCCATCTGTTCAGCTCTTTGCACGCTTGATTTTCGGGCTTGAGTCGGGGATAGTGACGGGCCAATGGCTTTGATTGTCCAGAAATACGGTGGCACATCGGTCGGTAGCATCGACCGTATCAAAAACGTTGCTGCGCGTGTTGCTGATTATCACAGGCGCGGCCACAAACTTGTTGTTGTTGTGTCGGCCATGAGCGGCGTCACAGACAGCCTCATTAGGCTGGCCAAAGAAATCACACCGCTGCCGAGTGAACGCGAGTTGGACCTGTTGCTTGCCACCGGCGAACAACAGGCAATCGCACTTACTGCAATTGCACTGCAGGCAATTGGTGTACCAGCAGTTGCACTTACGGGCGCGCAAGCTGGCATTGTGACGGATGGCGTCCATACGAAGGCAAAAATTCGCAATGTCACACCCAAGAAAGTTCACGAACTGCTTGACACTGGCAATGTTGTCATTGTTGCAGGGTTCCAAGGCGAAACACCCGAAGGCGACGTCACAACTCTTGGTCGGGGCGGGTCGGATTTGACTGCCGTTGCGCTGGCTACCGCGTTAAAGGCCGATCTGTGCCAGATTTACACCGACGTTGACGGGGTTTACACCGCTGATCCGCGTATTGTGCCTGAGGCGAAAAAACTTGATGAAATTTCCTACGACGAGATGCTTGAGCTGGCGAGCTTGGGCGCCAAAGTTATGCAGTCGCGCTCCGTCGAGTTCGCCAAGAAATTCGGTGTCACGTTTGAAGTGCGTTCGAGTTTCAACGATAACCCGGGAACAGTCGTGAAAGAAGAAACCAAAAGCATGGAAGCTGTTGTCGTGCGCGGCGTTGCGCTCGACCGGAACCAGGCGAAAGTAACAATCGTAGGCGTGCCGGACAGGCCCGGTGTTGCTGCGCGCATTTTCAAGGCGCTGGCTGATGCGGCCATCAACGTTGACATGATCGTGCAAAACGTCAGTCACGGTACCAGATCGCCCACCACGGATATCTCGTTCACGATCGAAAAGGCCGACCTGCCCAAGGCACAAAAGGTCATCAGCACTATCAAAAACGAGCTTGGCTTTACCGGGGTGATAGCGACCGAAAACATTGGCAAGCTCTCAATCGTGGGCGTCGGCATGAAAAGCCACACCGGCGTGGCGGCCAAGATGTTCGAGGCGCTGGCAAAGATCGGGGTCAACATTGACATGATCTCGACCAGCGAGATCAAAATTTCGGTCGTGATTGACGGTGCCAGGGCAGAGCAGGCTGCACGCGAAGTGCACGCAGCATTTTTGGGCTGAAAAAACGCACAGCAAAGAAACACCCGCACAGCATCTACAGTGTGAGCTGCTGTGCAATTGCGCAAAAAAGCTGTTGCTGTGAACGCGACCGTTTCGGATAACTCGAGCTCACCACCGACAAACGGTGTTGCGGCCGAAACGCAGGCGCGGTTGTCACCTCATGCGGCTTTTGGCGCATTTGAAGCGCACATAAGCATTCCGACCCGGCTGACTGGCAATTATCTCGTTTTCGTTCGCGAATCAGACCTCATCTTCATCAGATGTGATGCCGGTGGTTCACCTTTGATTTCAGCCGTTCTCCACATGCTCGGGCCGGTTGGTGGTATTGTAACTGCATTCGCGTGGCTGGGTAGATTGGTTGAAAATCTGATCTCGAACACAAAAATGCAGGATGATAAACAGCAGTTGGCCCACCTCGATCCATACGAACTGCTGCAATCGAGTGAGCATAATTTCAAACTGCACATATCCGAGATTCGGCACGGCACGGTTCATCCCGGCACATTCTGGTCATTGAGCCAGGGTAAAGCAGGCAGAATCGACTTCGCTGTTCGGCTTGGTGAACGACTGAGAATCGAATTTGCAACTGCCGATGAACTCGCAACCGCACTGCATCTGCTGAAGCCGTTACTGTCAACAAACCTGGAAGTCAATGTGGTGTGGAACCCGACGACACTGAGGTTCGAACGCAAAAGTACCGGAACAGAACCGTAAAAATCACGCTAATTAAACGCGCCGGCCCCCTGGATACCGGTCAAAAAAACCTGACACCACAACAAACCGCAATCAGTAAACTGGTGATTTCGGGTTAGTTAATCCAAGCATCCAGAGCAAACAACGCTGGCAACCCCAATATTTCACGCGTTCTTTCCCAGCGCAGACTTCCAAGTCTGCTGTCTCGAGTCAGGCTATTGCGGGACAAACCTGCGAGGCGCTTGCTGAAGCGCTGCACTCCAAAAACCCTGAACGCACGCCAATTGGAAGATCGGCCTGCCTGCCGCCACGCCCGCAGCGCAGGCAGGCGACACACCAGGTCTGTTTCGCAATGCAGGAAACGCCACAATGGTTTCGCGGTGCCGACACTGCAAGTTTGTGAAATGTCCAGGCTAACACCCTGGCGGAACCCGGGCTAAAAGCCTGGTGCCGGTATCACGGTCCGCGTACCGCAAACTGCTCACAATAAAACCAGGGTTTGACCTGCTCCGAGCAGACCGAAGGGTGAGAGAAAACCGAAAATTAAATTTGACGAATGGGTCGAGCAGGGCTAATTAGTGTGCTGTGATGCAAGTGCTGGGGCTAAACCTGTTGCTGTGTGGCGCGCTGCTGTTGTGCAGCGCGGCAGGCGGGGTTTAGTTTGCTAGCAAAAGAGCAATTTTGAACCCCACTGCCGCTAATTCGGCAGTGGGGTTTTTGTTTTAGCGACAAAATGCCAAGAAAAGGCTTTCGCAAGTCGGACGGTGTCGCGCGAGGTATAGCCCGGGTCGTCGGCGAGAGAAAAGCCTGCGCGCAGGCGCAGTATCGCGTTTGTGGTACGGCGCGAATGGAGGCTCGCCCCTCGACTTTGCCCGGCCGATGTGGATTAGCGTGTAGCTGCAGATAAGTAAATTTTTGCGGAATACAGTTTGACGAAAGGCTTTATGAAAACTGATCGGATAATCATATTCGACACAACACTACGAGACGGTGAACAATGTCCAGGCGCGTCAATGAACCTGCGCGCCAAACTCGAAGTTGCACGGCAACTTGCGCGCTTGCAAGTTGATGTAATCGAGGCCGGGTTTCCCGTGATTAGCCAGGGCGATTTTGATGCCGTGCACACAATTGCACGCGAGATCAAAGGGCCGATCATTTGCGGCCTGGCACGGTGCGTGCCGGCAGACATTGACGCAGCAGGCGCAGCGCTTAAACCGGCAGGCAAACGCGCGCGTATTCACGTGTTCCTTGCCACATCAAAAATCCATCGCGAGTTTAAGCTCCGCAAAGCGCGCAGCGAAATTTTGCGGCTGGCAGTTGAAGGCGTGCGCCGTGCAAAAGCTTATACCGCCGATGTCGAGTTTTCCCCCGAAGACGCCTCGCGGACTGAACCTGACTTCCTTGTACAGGTGTGCCAGGCGGTTATTGAGGCTGGTGCAACCACGGTCAACATACCTGACACAGTCGGTTGGGCTGTGCCAGAACAGTTCGGCGGATTGATTAGGCACCTTTACGACTCGGTGCCGGAGTTCAGGAACGGTAAAGCTGTCATAAGCGTGCACTGCCACAATGACCTGGGTCTAGCAGTGGCAAATTCGCTAGCAGCAGTCCATGCCGGCGCGCGTCAGGTCGAATGCACTGTCAACGGCATCGGCGAACGGGCAGGTAACGCTGCCTTGGAAGAGATCGTCATGGCAATCAAAACGCGCAACGATTATTTCGGCCAGTTAAGCTGTGGCGTTAACACGCGCGAGATCGTGCGCACGTCGCGGCTTGTTGCGCGAATGAGCGGTTTGCCCGTGCAACGTAACAAGGCGATTGTAGGTGAAAATGCTTTCGCACACTCGGCTGGCATACACCAGGACGGCATCCTGAAAAAACGCGAGACGTACGAGATTATGAACCCCGAAGAAGTCGGGTGGGGACAATCAGAGTTGCCGCTTACAAAACACAGCGGCCGCGCTGCAGTTGCGGCGCGGCTGCGTCAGCTCGGTTTCCGCATGAACGAAGCGGACGTGAACGCAATCTTTGCGCGGTTCAAGGCGATCGGCGACAAAAAGAAGTTCGTCTATGACGATGACCTAACCGCGCTTGTTGAGGACCTGCTGACCGAGGTGCATGAAACATGGGCATTGGATTATTTGAGTGTCACAAGCGGCAGCAACACCGTGCCAACTGCCACCGTTCGGTTGCGGAAGCTCGGCACAGGCAAAGATAATAAACCCGTTGTAGTGCAAGATGCAGGTATCGGGGACGGCCCGGTTGATGCAACGCTCAAGGCAATTGACAGGCTCACACGCACTCGGGGGCGGCTGCTTGACTATTCGTTGCGGGCTGTTTCAGCGGGCAAGGACGCACTCGGCGAGGTAACAGTCAAGGTTGATTTCGGTGACGGCACCGTTGTCACCGGCAAAGGCACAAGCACGGACATAATTGAAGCCAGCGCACGCGCGTACCTGAATGCGGTGAACCGGTACCTGGCAAACGGACGGAAAAAATCCCGCAGGTGCACCCAGGGATAATCAGCGCTACACAAGACAGCAAGGCGCTCCACTAACAAAACTCATGCTGTAGGGTAACGGCTGGCGAACGCATCCGCAGCCGGATTGACCTGTTCAACTGCCCGGCCGGTGTTCCGGTGCAGTGCCGGGTGGGGCGTTGGGTAACACGAACACACCGGTACGATTGACGAACTGTTTGCCTGTTGCGGTCTTACGGATTGTGATCGTGCCAATTGTGCGCGGCCCGACTGCCCTTGCTTCAGCCGGTATTTGGACAACTTCACGTGGGCCACGGTCTTTGTGCAGGTTCCACATGTACTCGCCCCTGGATTCGAGCGGAAAGCTCTTTAATTCAAGCTCGAGTGCATCCGGCGTAACTCGGCACACCAGATAGTCCTCGGTGTCAACAACCTCGCGTCCCCAGGATGACCCGTGGACGATCTGCCAAATGCCATCCGCTTCAGCCACATTCACAGCGTGATGTTCGCCGCACAGGTAAAGGTCAACGCCAGCTTCTTTCATGAGTTGCCAGAACGGACTGTTTGTGCCGGCTTCAACAACAAGCCCGCTGGACGAACGCCGTTTGGTCGGTGGGATGACAGGTGCATGCCCCTGCACAATGATGTGGCGGACAGCCGCATTGCGTTTGAACACGTCACGCAGCCAATCGAGCTGCTCACCAAGCACCCCCACATGCATCCTGCCATCAACAACTTCGAATGTCTCGACGGTTACAAGCAGCGTGTCCTTGTGCAAAACGTAATATGCGAGGCCTTTTTTTGACTGTGGCCCGTTGTCCGGCATCGCAAGATGTTGCACAAATGCACGCTCAAAATGCGGTACAAGCACAATCTTTTCAGGTGGCCACGGATCGTCCCCGAGTTCGTGGTCACCAATGGCAACGTAAAACTTCAGCCCGTGCACCTGCATGCGGCGGACCCAACCACCGTAATAGACTGCCGCCATGTGCTCAATACATTTCGGGCCGTCCCACCAGTGGCCATTCACAAGGTCACCTGCAACCAACACGAAGTCAGGCTGATCAGCTTTCACCTGATTCAAAAACCATTCAACGGCCGGCTCCCATTCCAGCCAAGGGTTCGGCACGTCGAAGTTAAAAAAGTCCGGGAAACTCACAAATGTCCAAGCACGGTCTGCGCTTGTGCCGTGGAGCAGTGTGGTTTGGCTCGGTTCAGCCGTTGCTCCTGAGGCAAATGCACCGTGCACAGTACATGCAACCAAAAGAACTGCTACCAACCGCCCGAAATATCCAAGCAACGCAGCCGGTGCGCAGTCCGACATAAAAAAAACGGCGGTATTGCGTTTCATGTGGCCGGTTGATGAAAGGGTTTTCTCCGCAAAGCTAACGGAGTAAGCCGAGCTTAGTCGGTGCCCTTTTTGAGTCGGGGCGGCACGGGTGAAAACATCTTGAGCAAAATACCGTCAACCGACGTGTTCAACGCCGACACTGAGAAATGAAAGTACTTGGAGACTTTTTCGTATGGCGGCAACAGCGAAAAGTCCATCCATTGCCTGAGCATGGTTAATTCGGCGCCCGGGATCGGGCTGGCTGAAGATGCATTCTGTGTTGAATCAGATTGTTCTTTCAGCGTTGCAAACAGAATTCGCACTTGTTCAGCCTGGTTTTCGTACTCGAACATGGTTGTGCCGGGGCCGATGACTTTCTGCGCAGCCTCGGTCAGCCCGGGTGTTTCACGTAACGGCTTGTTTTTGTTCTCACTGCGCAGGAACTCCTCCAACACAGCCGGGTCGGCAGAAAATCCGACATAACCTGCGCTTGCGGCAAAACTCAGTTTGCGTGCCGCCATATTGCGCGGGTCTGCTCCAGGCAAAAAAGGCACCTGAAACGAATAAATTTTCTTGCCGAGAAACTCGCGTTCGGTAATACCCCCACCTGCCTGTGCCATTGCGCCGAACAGCGTTTTTAACCCGCCGATAAATTGATCCGGCTTGGGCGACCCGACCAACAAAAGTGATTGCCCCGCACACAGCTCGGCCGAATCAGTCGGACGCGGCGTTTTATTGAACGAAATAAAGTCGTCACCCAGGTTGCCAATAACAGCTTTCTTCAGATCGAACTCTGGATCGGCCTCTTTTGCCGCTGCGCTGGCAGAATCAAGAATGAAGTTGAAAACGCCAAATCCGCCGAGCATCTGTTCGAGCGCTGCCCAGGCCTGTTGCGCGTCAATCCGCCAGCGCGAAAACTTCACAACATCGCCGGGGACAAACCCAGGCGGCATACAGTCTTTGGGTACACCCGCCAGAATCTTAAATATGCCGGTACGGCTTGCTTCAGGCACATCAAGATAAAACTGCATCAGCGAACCTTCCGACGACTCGCGCATGCTGAAACTGGCCGCACGCAAACCCCCAAGGCCAATCGCCGAAATTGCCTGGGCAGGATCAAATCGCCTGAACATCTGCTCGGACTCTTCTTCTTCGGCTTCCGCCGATGCATTTGCTTTGATCTCCCTCAACAGCACATCAACAAATGCCTTGACGTTGACCCAGCAGTACATGTGCGCGTCGCGGAAAACAGCCAGTTGGTTCGCACGAAACACCGCCTGATCCGAGAGCGTTGGGGGCTGGCCGCCACCTAAACTGATCAAGACACGCTCGATTGCTCGTGGCGCACTGCCCACAACAAGCACCGACCCAGCCTGACCCACATAAAGCGGGCTTTTTGGCTTTTCATTTTTAGGCTCGGCCTGCTGTTCGTCCGGTGACGTTTCAGATTTGCCTACTGAATCCTGAAAGCGCGGCTCGGGACCGAGAAACTTCTTCAGGCTCTTCGGCATGTCTTCGGCCCCAAGCATCAAAACCATGAACTCGGTATCACGGATTTTCTCGGTCTTGATTGGTTTGCCTGCATCAATCCATTTGCTCCGAATATCGGCGAGATTTTTCTTGAGCCGGTCGCTTTTATCCTTCGCATCACCAAGAAACAACAACGCCGGTCGCGGTTCGCCACGTCCTTGCCAGCCATTTTGTGTGATTGCAAAAGTGAGCTGGCCCTGGATGAGGTTTGTGTAATCGTCAAACCTCACACCCAGCTCACGTTCGAGCGGTGCCAAAAGTTGCTCGCGCATTTTCTCAGTAAACTTCTCCCGGAACGGGCGCATGGCCGGGTCGTTCCAAAACATGTATTCAGCCGATTGCCGCGCCATGGCATTGAACGTGGCCATGTCAGGTATCGTGAGCACCAGCAATGTATCATCCGGCAGCAGTTTTTCCGGTGGCGGTACGGGTCCCGCTGTGCCAACTGTCAAAACCAACATTCCCAGCAGATAACAGCCCACAGACCTACCTAAACGTGATATGTTTGTTTTCATGTGTTTGTTCCTGTTTGCGCGGTTGCAGTTGACTCAATCTGTTTTCCAATGCAGCGATAATTTGTTTTCGTGCACCTACGGTTGTTGAGTGTCCAGGCGCATTTTGCTTGGTGGGTCAAGGTACTTGTACGGATTACTCGGGTTGTCGTTTGCGTATGCGTAAGCGTCGCGGTGATCGAGGAAAAACCTGACTGTATTTGCAGGTATCGCAAAGCCGAGTCCTTCACCGTACGCGGCTTTCATGTTTGTGACACCCACAACTTCACCAGCAAGGTTAAACAACGGACCGCCGCTGTTGCCCGGATTGATCTGCGCCGTCGTTTGGAGATACAGCCGACCCTGCAGTTGCCGTGTTTTGGTGCTGACAATGCCCTCGGTAACAGTCCGTTCGAGACCCAGCGGACTGCCAATTGCAAACACACGCTCACCAACCGCAAGACCATCCGAGTCGCCAAGCGGTACACTGACAAACTTGGGCACGTCCTTGTCTTCAACCTTCAACAAAGCGAGGTCATCGAACTTGTTTAGCGCAACAATCCGCACCTGTTTGTAAAGCCTGCGCTCGAACTGGCCGCCACGCTGGTGGTAAACCTCCACCGATATCTGCGTCTCGCCCTCAATCACATGAAAGTTGGTAATCAGGTACCCCTCTTCGTTGATGAAAAAGCCCGAACCTTGCCCACCCGGTGTCCGGACCTGCACAACAGCCTCACCCAACTGGTTTACCAGCTCACGGACGGTTCGCTCGGTACGCGCACGGACTGGCCCGACGCGATAAAAGTTGTCGGGTGGCTGTCCAGGCGCGTTTGTAGCGCCGGTAATTGCAGAGGCAACAACCAGCTTCGGCTGTGGAGACTTGGCGCTCTGCTTTTGTGCGCGTTGTTTGGCAGCACCCACAGACTGCGGTTGTTGTGCCCGGTCAGATTTGGTGATATTCACGATCTCTTTTCGCGGGATGGCAAGCACGGTGTAGCCAACGTCAACAAACACGTGGTCGGGCTTTTCGGCGACGATCGTGCCCGTCACAGAAGCAGCTTCTTTCAACTCGATAACATCACCGCTTGCACAGCCGGCTGCACACAGAAACAGAACGGCAAAGCTACACAATTTTTTCTGCATCGAGTGAAACTTACCGTAAACAAGCCACCTGCACAAGCATCCGCACGGGGCAAGGCCCGTAAAAAGATCAAACCAGGCAAGGCCACCGGGCCAATTAGGCAGGGTGCCCGAGCCGGGTCTTCCGAGGCATAGTCAAGGGGTAACTCGAAAATGCTTGGCGGCGACCTACTCTCGCGCAGGCTATACCTGCACTACCATCGGCCCTGCGGCGTTTGACGGCCGAGTTCGGAATGGGATCGGGTCGTTCCACCGCGGCATTGCCACCAAGCAAAAACTCGTTGTGCTGTTGAATCGTCAACCCGTTAAAACCGGGCCTGCCATCCGACGATCCGCCGGTCGGGTCATTCCCTGACAACTACACACAGCGCACATGGCACAACACAGTTTGCGAGTTGAAATCGGCTGTGTTCGGCGCGTGATTCGTTGAACCGTGATTCGTTAAATCGGGAACCGATTCAACGGTTTAACGGTTCAACCGCTCAACGTGCCAAAATTAACCGATCAAGCCGCACGACCGATTAGGACTGGTCAGCTAAAAGCCTCACGGCTCGTACACCTCCAGCCTATCAACCCGGTAGTCTACCGGGGGTCTTCAGTCCTCCGACATCGCTGCCGGAGAATGGGACACCTGATCTTGGGATGAGCTTGGCGCTTAGATGCATTCAGCGCTTATCTCTTCCGCACATGGCTACGCAGCGCTGCCCCTGACGGAACAACTGCAACACCAGAGGTGCGTCATTCCCGGTCCTCTCGTACTAGGGAATGAACCCCGCAAGTGTCCTACGCCCACAGTGGATAAGGACCGAACTGTCTCACGACGTTCTGAACCCAGCTCGCGTACCGCTTTAACCGGCGAACAGCCGGACCCTTGGGACCTTCTCCAGCCCCAGGATGCGATGAGCCGACATCGAGGTGCCAAACCGGGCCGTCGATGTGAACTCTTGGGCCCGATCAGCCTGTTATCCCTAGCGTACCTTTTGTCCGATGAGCGATGGCAATCCCACCCTCAACCATCGGATCACTTGGGCCTGCTTTCGCACCTGCTCGACTTGTAGGTCTCGCAGTTAACCCGGCTTCTAGCCATGCCCTCAACGCACGGTTGCCAACCGTGCTGAGCCGAGCTTCGCGCTCCTCCGTTACCCTTTAGGAGGAAACCGCCCCAGTCAAACTGACCAGCACGCACTGTCCCCCGCCTGGCTTTACAGGAATCGGGGTTAGAATCCTAATTAACGAAGAGTGGTGTTTCACATTGCGGCTCCACCCCACCCGAAAGCGGGGCTTCAAAGCCTCCCACCTACGCTACGCATCGTTAACCAGAACCCAATACGAGCTTACAGTAAAGGTGCATAGGGTCTTTCCGTCCTACTGCGGGCAGGCGGCATCTTCACCGCCATTACAGCTTCGCCGAGCACCTCTCCGAGACAGTCGCTCTGTCGTTACAAGATTCGTGCAGGTCGGAACTTACCCGACAAGGAATTTCGCTACCTTAGGACCGTTATAGTTACGGCCGACATTCGCGGGGACTTAAAGGCCGAGCTTCGCCCCGGTTGCCCGGGACTAACAAGGCCTCTTAATCTTTCCGCATTGGTCACTTGTCACTCCCTATACGTCGTCTTCACGACTTTGCAGAGAGCTGTGTTTTTGTTAAACAGTCGCAGAGCGCAATTTACTGAGACTCGCAGCCGCAACATTACTGTCACGGCCTTGAGCACCCCTTCTCCCGAAGTTACGGGGCTAACTTGCCGAGTTCCTTAGAGAGGTTTCACTCGCGCGCCTGAGTGCATTTACACTCACCCACCTGTGTCGGTTTACGGTACGGGCGAATGGGACACACGACGCAGCTTTTCTCGGCAACGCCTCCAGCGGTACGCTTCGGCTTGCGCCTAAGCTCAGCATTCGATTGCCTAGCCGCCTTTGTTGTTGCGTCACCACGTCGCTAAGTCCCACCCGGCGCAGGAATATTTACCTGCTGTGCATCGGCTACGCCTTACGGCCTCGCCTTAGCTCCCGGCTAACCCTGGGCGGACGAACCTGGCCCAGGAACCCTTGGGTTTACGGCGACCGGGATTCTCACCCGGTTTATCGCTACTCGTGTCCGGATTCTCACTAGCCGGCGCTCCACGGTCGGTTCCCCTCCCGCTTCGCCGCAGCCGGCTACGCTCCCCTACCACTGACAGGCTCCGAAGAACCCGTCAATCCATAGCTTCGGTATGCGGTTTGATCGCCAATCATTTTCGGCGCAGCGTCGCTCGGTGAGTCAGCTGTTACGCACTGTTTAAATGATGGCTGCCTCTAAGCCAACATCCTCACTGTCTTTGCAACGCCACATCCTTTCCACTTAACCGCATTTTGGCACCTTAGCTGATGGTCTGGGCTGTTGCCCTCTCGACTATGAAGCTTATCCCCCACAGTCTGACTGCTGTGGTAGTGTGGCCGACGGCATTCGGAGTTTGATTGGTTTTGGTAGCCTGGTGGGGCCCCTAAGCCATTCAGTGCTCTACCTCCGTCGGGTACTTCCACAACGCTCGCCCTCAAGCGATTTCGGGGAGAACCAGCTATCACGGGGTTTGATTAGTCTTTCGCTCCTACTCTCAGGTCATCTCAGGGTTTTTCAACACCCACGAGTTCGGTCCTCCATCTGGAGTTACCCAGACTTCAACCTGCCCAAGAGTAGATCACCTCCGCTTCGGGTCTATTGCCCGCGACTAAACGCGCTGTTAGCACTCGCTTTCGCTTCGCCTCCGGCTGACAAACCAGCCTTAAGCTCGCCACGGACAATAACTCCCGGACTCATTATGCAAAAGGCACGCGGTCATCCCGCCCAAAAGCGGGACTCCCACACCTTGTAGGCATATGGTTTCAGGCTCTATTTCACTCCGCTAAAAGCGGTTCTTTTCACCTTTCCCTCACGGTACTGGTGCACTATCGGTTGCCAAGGAGTATTTAGGCTTATCCGGTGGTCCGGACAGATTCGCACAGAGTTCCACGTGCTCCGTGCTACTTGGGATACCCCAGGAGGAGTTTGGGTTTTCGCATACCCGGCTTTCACGGTCTATGGCCCAGCATTCCAGAAGGTTCTGCTAACCCGCCCTCTCTCCGTTAGCGGGGTCCCGCTACCCCGGGAAGACAAGTCCTCCCGGTTTGGCCTGTTCCGCTTTCGCTCGCCACTACTAACGGAATCACGTTCGTTTTCTTTTCCTCCGCTTACTGAGATGTTTCACTTCAGCGGGTGTCGCCTCACCGGACTATGCATTCATCCGGTGATAGTGCCGCTTTCGCGGCACTGGGTTGCCCCATTCGGACATCCACGGATCAACGCCTGCAGGCGGCTCCCCGTGGCTTATCGCAGCCTGCCACGTCCTTCATCGCCTCTTGGCACCAAGGCATCCACCATACGCCCTTAGTAGCTTGATCGTTAAATCGTCGCCATTGGTTCCAATGGCAACTCGGCGAACTGTATATGCCCTGTGTCTTTGCTGTGTGTAGTTGTCAAAGAACAAGCCGGCCCAGCCAACCCGCGCTACGGCTTTTAACCCGTGGCGCGGTTTGGCCCCGGCAAAAATTGTCCACCACCTGGTGGGCGTGACTGGACTTGAACCAGTGACCCTGCGCTTATCAAGCGCATGCTCTAACCAACTGAGCTACACGCCCGAATCCTTTTCGGATTTCGGGTTGCGGATTTCGGATTTGCCATGCCGGATTTTTTCAATCCGCAATCTGCAACCGCCAATCCGCAATTCAGATTGGTGGAGCTGAGGAGATTCGAACTCCCGACCTATAGCTTGCAAAGCTACCGCTCTACCACTGAGCTACAGCCCCGACTTTTAACAATCCAAAAGTCTTGCGCTCCGAACCGCGGTCAATCTGCTGCGGTCCGGCCCGGTCAGGGTTCGATCTCTTGTACCGTTTCAAAGAACCCGGCCGTTTTTTGAAAACTGAATTGTGCGACAAGCATTCGAGCCCGAGCCGACCCTTGCGGATCGGTCGACCTAGGCAACCCCACTTTGCGCGGGGCGCCATGCAACTCCGTAAGAAAGGAGGTGATCCAGCCGCAGGTTCCCCTACGGCTACCTTGTTACGACTTCACCCCAATCACCAGCCATACCTTCGGCGCCTTTTTTAAAGGGCGACTTCGGGTACAACCGGCTTTCGTGGTGTGACGGGCGGTGTGTACAAGGCCTGGGAACGTATTCACGGCGCCGTAGCTGATGCGCCATTACTAGCGATTCCAGCTTCATGCCGTCGAGTTGCAGACGACAATCTGAACTGGGCCCGGTTTTCGGGGATTTGCTCCACCTTACGGTATCGCTTCCCATTGTACCGGGCATTGTAGCACGTGTGCAGCCCTGGGCATAAGGGCCATACTGACTTGACGTCATCCCCACCTTCCTCCCCGTTGGAACGGGGCAGTCCGTCCTGAGTGCTCCCCGCTTACGCGGGGGTGGCAACGGGACGCGAGGGTTGCGCTCGTTGCGGGACTTAACCCAACATCTCACGACACGAGCTGACGACAGCCATGCAGCACCTGTGCTGGCTCCCCTTGCGGGGTCGTTACCCTTTCGGGCTCCTACCACCAGCATGTCAAACCCAGGTAAGGTTCTTCGCGTTGCATCGAATTAAGCCACATGCTCCACCGCTTGTGCAGGCCCCCGTCAATTTCTTTGAGTTTCAACCTTGCGGCCGTACTCCCCAGGCGGCACGTTTAACGCGTTAGCTACGCCACGGACGGGGTCGAATCCGCCCACGGCAAACGTGCACCGTTTAGGGCTAGGACTACCAGGGTATCTAATCCTGTTTGCTCCCCTAGCTTTCGTGCCTCAGCGTCAGGAGTGTTCCAGGGACTCGCCTTCGCCACCGGCGTTCCTCCCGATATCTACGCATTTCACCGCTACACCGGGAATTCCAGTCCCCTCTCCCACCCTCTAGCCGGGTAGTATCCAATGCACTTCCGCAGTTGAGCTGCGGGATTTCACATCAGACTTACCCGACCGCCTACGCACCCTTTACGCCCAGTGAATCCGAACAACGCTCGGGACCTCTGTATTACCGCGGCTGCTGGCACAGAGTTAGCCGTCCCTTCCTCTTCCGGTACCATCAGACGTCCGGCGTATTAGGCCGGACGCTTTTGTCCCGGATGACAGGGGTTTACAGGCCGAAGCCCTTCATCCCCCACGCGGCGTCGCTCCATCAGGCTTTCGCCCATTGTGAAAGATTCTCGACTGCTGCCACCCGTAGGTGTCTGGGCCGTGTCTCAGTCCCAGTGTGGCTGGTCGTCCTCTCAGACCAGCTACCCGTCTGAGCCTTGGTGAGCCGTTACCTCACCAACTAGCTGATAGGCCGCGGGCTCATCCTGAAGCGCCAGGTCCGGCTTTTGACCGGAGCCCCAGCTTTTGATTGCCGGAGGATGCCCCCCGACAATCACATCCGGAATTAGCCCCGCTTTCGCGGGGTTATACCGGTCTTCAGGGCAGATTACCCACGTGTTACTCACCCGTGCGCCGCTAGAACCAGCAGATATTGCTACCCGCTGGTCCCCGCTCGACTTGCATGTCTTATCCACGCCGCCAGCGTTCGTTCTGAGCCAGAATCAAACTCTCCGTCAAAAAAGACGTTAGCTTGATCCTTGTCCGGTGCTAAGACCGGACGGTAAAGGTTGAACTCTTCCGGACCGGGCTGCTAACCCGCCCGATCCCGAAGGGGCTCTGTCTTGTCGCACAATTCAATTTTCAAAGAACAGCGGGTGTTTCCACCCCGAAATTTGCTCTTTTGCGCCAGCGCTCCGGCCGAAGACGACAACTCAACGCCGCGCTGGTTTTTCTTTTCTAAAAAACCTGCGTTTCAACGCAACTCGTTAAATCGCGGCGAAGAATTTACTGAATCGCCGCAACCTGTCAAGTGGCTTTTTTCGTTCGACGCACTGCGAACGCACAGCCACTAACCGGCGCTACTATACCTTAACCCAAAAGCTGTGCAACAACTTTTTTTACCTTTGGCAAAGATTTTTTTAGGCAAGCCGGCTCACTTGCATTTGGCCCGAGAAAACTGAGTCTGTAAACGGGCACATCCCTAGCTAACTCACTGATAATCAACTGGTTATGCTCGGCCGAAGGATCGGCTTGTTCTTGGTCCATTAAAACTACCTTGATCTGCCTGACACCAGTCCGTTTAAGCGCATCAACTGTCAGGAGTGTGTGGTTGATTGTGCCAAGTCGGTTGCGCGCTACCACGATCGTTTCGCACTGCAATTTTGAAATCAAATCCGCAACGGTGAAACTTTTTGTGAGTGGCACAGACACACCGCCGATACCTTCGATCACAAGCCAATCACATCTGTTTTGCATTGCGCGGATCGAGTTCAGCACGCGAGGGATCTTTACGCTGTAACCGCATTTGCGTGCTGCGGCAAGGGGAGCAAGTGGTTCAGTGAAATACACTGGGTTAATCTCATCGAACCCGACCTGGTGACTTTGCAGTGCTGCAAGAACGCTGACATCGAGGCGATCACCGGTGCAAAAAGGTTTCATAGCCAATGCATTCACACCGCACTGCCTGAGGTACAACACAATCAAGCCTGTCAGGACGGTCTTACCCACACCGGTATCTGTACCGGTCACAAATGTAATCCGTGCGTGAGGCTGCGCCCTTGTGGTGCGGTCTTTCACTTCCCGTAGAAACTTAGCACCTGAATGTCTTGCGGGCTGTTCCGGCCGAGCACAGCCTTGAACTGCCGTTTATAACCGGCCACTTCAACATCAACGGTAACCTCGAATGTTCGGCTTCGGACATCGCAAATTCGCATGATATTCTCGACAGCTTGCCGGCTCAAACCTGGCACATTGACAAGCTCGCCCGGATTACGGAATGGTGTATCGTCTTCAGTGCCATCTGCACCGTCCGGCCCAGCGCGCAGCTTGATGATTTCACCAGCAATCAGCGGGTCTATAAGCGGTGAAATCAACTGTAAAACTGCCGCCGGAGCGGTGTTTATGTTAATGCGCCCGGATGAAATCGGTGTATAAAGGTCAACCAGGCCGATGCTGTAAGCTGATAATTCAGGCCGCAGACCAACCGCCATTCTGTCCTTTGCCTGGAAGGCCGGTATTGGCCGTTCGGAAGCGAGCTGCCCCCAGAAAACTTCGGGTGTAACACCCTTGATCAGCAGTAGCTCGGCCATGTCATCTATTGGACCATTCTTTGCCACGTAAGGCGGTGTACAACCAAGATAGTAATCCGTCTCAGCGCCGCCTGCATGTGTTGCATTGTCGGGGTCAATCCAGTCGAGAATGGCACCTGCAATTGCCGACGCTTCAACTGCGTCAACGCCAATCAATGTGAGTGCATGTTGCAACATGGCGTCGTTGGCGAGGTTGATGTTTGCCTTGCGTTCGAGGTCAACGATCTTGATGCTTGTAATTCGGCCGTTGCCGAGCTCGATAGGTTGGTTCAGGTCAATTTCTGCCAGGGGTGAATTTGATATCATGAAACTACCGGGGCCACCTGCCCATTTTTGGTTAAGCGAATCGTAAGGTTCGTTTCCGTAAGCGAGCTGCAATCCCAGGACCCAACGCGCGCGTTCGACGCCGGACCGGCCCAGCCAGATCAGCTCGGTTTCGTAACTTGTGTTTTGGGCAAGTTTTGTCTCGACCTTCATCGAATAGGCAAATCCACCCGCCAAAACCGAAAGCACGATGATCGAAACCATTACAATAATAAGCGCAATACCGGTTTCCTCGGTTATGATTCCATGGCCATGGCGCGTTTTCATTGTGGAGCTCCAGGAATAAAAGCTGATTGTGGCGGAGGCGGCACAACAGGCTGGTTTTGGCCGGGCTCAGGCTGGCGCAGGACAGGGGGTTGTCCGGGGCGCAGACCCCCAGGTTGCAAACCCGGCGCTTGCCAGACCGGCTGCACACCGCTGCAAGGCAGATTGACGAATCGCACCATTTGCACCTGACCGGCCTGACTGAATGTGTCTGCGCCAGGGCGGCCGACTGTGAGTGCCACCATCACGATTCTTGGCAACTGATTTGTGTTACGCCATTCTTCAGTCCACTGACCTGCTTTTGCATCCCAAAATTCGAGTTTCAGCTCTTTGACATTCCGTGCGAGTACCAACGGATGATTTTCCTCGTCTTCGTCAGGTTCCATGAGCAACGGGCTTTGACGCAGCAGGAGTTGTTTCTGGCCGTCTGGCCCCGATTCGAGCGAAAACGTCACTCGCCTCAAATCCAGACCGCCAAACTTGCCTGCACGCGGGAACGACTCTGGCAACCGGGCAACAAAACTCAATATTGCATCGGGGCCGTTTTCAGCCACAAATGCATACCACCTGCCGTTTGCGGCATACATGCAGGTCGAGTTAAGGGCTTGCTCGATCACCTGAATGGCCATTCGCTCACGTTGTGCTGCTGCGGCGGCTTGTTGACCGACCTTGGAAGCGCGCAAGATAGCGGTCCAACTCGAATAAATCGCCCCCACAACCATACCCAGCAGGCCAATTGCTATGAGCACCTCGACCAGGGTCAGTGCAGCCTGGTGCGGTTGTCGGATCGGTTTCATCGTCTGAGCATGCCAGGTCGGGCCGGCCCGGTCCCGGGCCGGTAAAGCAATATACTCATGCGCGTCTCGACCGATCGGCCGCGCACATCATGAATCACGGCAAAATCAACCTGGTACAGGCCGTTCGAGCCGACTTCTGTGATTTGCCTGACCCATTTGTAGTTAGGGAAAATATCGCCGAAATCGCCCGAGTCGAACCCTTCTTCCAACCTGTTTGTCTCAGCAAGTTCGGCAGCCAACATACCGGCGTCAACCGGCATCTCGAGCAATACGGATGCATTTCGCAAGCCGTTCGAGACCAAAGCGAGAATCGAAAACACGGCCATGAAAAAGACCGCCATGGCGATCATTACCTCAAGAAGGCTGAAAGCGGTCGCGACCCGAAACCCGCAGTCTGCGTGTCGAGTGCCGGGACCAGCCGGGCTTAACCCGGCCTGATCCCTCAGACACACAACTGCTGGTTTGTGATCAAGTTTCATCGAATCACCTCGACTTCGGCCAAACCGGTTGTCACCTCGAGCGAAATTTTCCGGTACTCGTTCCGCTCGGAGCGCAAGATTATTGTCAGTTCGTCACAAGTCCCGTTCGGGAAGAACCTGACGCGTGCTTCTTCAGCATCCTTGTATTCAACAAAGTTAATATCGAGCATCTCGAGCATTACACGGTCTGGCCATTGGGCAGATGCACGTGTTGCTCCCGGCAGACCGCCCAACAGACTCGGCCCGCCTGCGTCTGCGCCCGGGCCTGCGCCGGCGAGACTGACGCGTCTTTCTTGTGGCCTGAAAACAAGCTCGACGGTGCGCCCTTGGAGTATTGCATGTGCACGGGCATGACTGCACACTTCCACAATGTCATTGACGGCCTCACGGATCGTTTCCTGTGTTGAAACACGATAAATGGCCGGCAAACCCCACATTGCAACAAGGCCCAAAATACCCACCACAATCATGATCTCGATGAGGGTAAACCCGGCCAAGTTTTGCCGATGCACATTCATCTAACCCCACCCATTGAACTGCCGATGTTGGCTGTCATGGCAAACATTGCAGACAACACACTGAGCAACAGAAATCCGACGCCGACAGCCATCACAATTATTATCACCGGCTCGATCAGGTTCGTCATCACACGCAACGCAACTGACAGTTCGTCCTCGTAAGTATCGGCCAGATTACGTAGTACGCCTGGCACGTCACCGCTGTCTTCGCCGATCTTGATCAGGTCAATCATCAATTGCGGGAAAATTTTGCTCCGGGCCAGCGGTTGCGCGATTGTTTTGCCGTCGGTGACTTCCTGTCGCGTTCGCGCGATTGCCTCGCGTACAACCCGGTTCGGTATTGTTTGCTCTGTAATCTTCAATGCGGTCAATACCGGCACACCGTTTTCAAGCAACGTACCCAGTGTGCGTGCGAACTGGCCGAAGATGTTCAACTGCACGACCCGACCGATTATGGGGGCGTTCATCATCCACGCATCGAGCTTGCGTTTGCCTTCTTCGGTTGCCTGGAACCGTTTGAAGATGACATACACAGCTAAAATCACCAAACCAATCAACCACCAATACCGCGTGAAACCGTGGCTGATGCCGATCAACAGCCGTGTCATCATGGGCAACTGAATCTGCATGCCCTCGAAGATTGTCATAAACGTCGGCAACAATTTCACCATGAAAAATATCACTATTGCTATGCCGACCACGGCAACGAACGCAGGGTACACAAGCGCAGATTTGAACTTTGACTCGACCTGCGCGAATCGCTCGTAATGATCGGCCAAGCGCCGCAACACGTCCACAAGCGCACCGCTCTGTTCACCTGTGCGGACCATGTTAACGTACAAATCCGAGAAAATCACCGGTTGCCTGGCCATTGCATCGGACAAACTGTGGCCTTCCATGACATCCTGGCGCAGTTGGCGGCTGACCTCGGTCGAGATACCCTTGGTTTGCAAATGTGTCATGCTGTTCAGGGCCACTGTCATTGGCATGCCGGACTTGAGCAGATTTGCAAGTTGCCGTGTGAACGTGGCTAGCTCGTGTAATTTGGGTCTGCGTTGCCGCTCGAAAATCTGACGCAATGTCGGCGGTAACGCGGCTGTCCAGGCGCGTTTACCACCCCGCTCAACCCGCTCAGCTTGTGCAACGGCGCTGCCCTTTGCAGGCTCGATTGCAACGGGGAACAGCCCCAGCCGCTCGATCTGAGCAAGTGCAGCGGCACGGTCTGCCACGTCAAGCAGCCCTTCAACAACCTCGCCTGACCGACGCCTTGCCTTGTAACTGAATTGCGCCATACGAACCGGATTCATCTGCTAGTTAAACCGGTAAAGCTGAAAAGTTGCAGGTCAAAAGTTGTTTGGAAAAGCGGCTCAATTCATGCCGCACTTTTGTCTGCATCCGCGTGCGCAGCCTCCCGCACAGCCTGGTTCAAACTGCCTGGCCGGTACCCTTCCAAGTCCAAAGTAACGTAGTTGTAACCGATCTGTTTGAACACACCGACTACCCGCGCAAAAACGGCTGTGTCCAAAAATTTAGCCAACTCGCCCCGGCTCACCTCGATGCGAGCAAGGTTCAGGACAATTTCGCATCCCGGATTTCGGATGTCGGATTTGAATTCGTGATGACGAACGCGAACCTGGCGGAACCCAAGCTCGTGCAGCACAGCCTCAGCCGACTCGATCATGGCAAGTTTTTGCGGTGTAACAGGTTGGCCATACGGTACACGCGAGCTTAAACATGCCAACGCAGGTTTGTCAGCCGTGGGTAACCCGAGTTGCGCAGATAATTCTCTGATCTCGGCCTTCGTCAGCCCGACCTCTTTGAGCGGCGCACGCACGTCAAATTCGGTTGCTGCACGGTTACCGGGCCGAAAATCGCCGGTGTCATCTGCGTTTTCACCGTACAAAACTGCATTAAACCCTTCGGCACGTGCGATCTCTTCAAGCACGGAAAACAACTCGCGCTTGCAATGATAACATCGGTCAGGCGGATTTGACACATATTCGGGCTTTTCAAACTCGTGCGTTCTAATGACCCGTACCGGAAACCCGAACTTGCGCGCTACATCAAGTGCTTCTTGAAGTTCACGCCGCGCCAGACTCGGTGTATCGGCAATCACAGCCAGGAAATCCCGGCCTAACTCATCCCACGCCACATACGCAAGAAAAGTCGAATCAACCCCACCTGAATACGCCACAATACACCGGCCAACAGACCGGAGCAGCTTGCGCAAGTTTTGTAGCTTCTCGGTTTTCACACATCAAAACCTGCCATGCACCTAACCTTGTGTCGAGTTGGCAAGAAGAAACCGACGCAAAAATGCCGCAAACCAACTCCGGCTAATTCCAATGCCGTACACCTTTTCGGTCAAAAAAACCGGATACATTGTTCGCTGCCTACACAGCCAATGCCAATACATTGTGTTTGAACCATGGATCGGCAGCGCGGTTCGGGCAGGTTGCGCCCAACTGTATGCTGGTGCATTTGCCCGCCGGCCACAAAATGGCTGTGGCAGATTGCGTTTATAGCGGGTATTGTTTGCCATGTGAGATTTATGAATTGCGTGATTGCATTGTGGTTGACCGGGCTGTTCGGGTGCGGTTCAGCTCAGACAAATCAGCCTGCGCCCGGTGGGCACGACCCATACGCAGCCGCGCGCAAACGGATGGTGCAGGAGCAACTGACTGGTTGGGGCCGAGGGATCACTAACGCGCGCGTGTTGGAGGTCATGGGCAAAGTACCACGACACGAGTTTGTGCCCGAGCAATTCCGCTCTGAAGCCTACGAGGACGGGCCACTGCCGATCGGCTACGGCCAAACAATATCGCAACCGTACATAGTCGCGTTCATGACTGAACAATTGGACCCGAAACCGACCGACCGTGTACTGGAAATTGGTACCGGGTCGGGTTATCAGGCTGCCGTGCTGGCCGAGCTTGTCAAAGAGGTGTTCACAATCGAGATCATCGAGCCGCTGGCAAAACGCGCTGAGGCAGACCTCAAACGGCTCGGGTACACAAACGTTTTTGTGCGCGCCGGCGACGGATACAAAGGCTGGCCTGAAGCCGCACCGTTCGATGCGATCATCGTCACATGCGCACCCGAACGCGTACCGCAACCATTGATTGATCAGCTCAAGGACGGTGGCCGGATGATAATTCCAATCGGGCCGGTTTGGGATCAGGAGCTGGTTTTGTTGCGCAAACAAGGAGACAAGCTTGAAAAACGTGCTGTGTTGCCGGTTCGGTTCGTGCCCATGACAGGTGAAATCCAGCGCCGCGATAAACAGCCCGAAAAACCCGCCTCGAGCAGCCGTTGACCGTATCACTCAGGGGCTCAACCACTTGGCCGGATCGCGCCCGACCTGTTTGCCGTGCTCGATTGCAGCAGCAATTGCAGCCGGGGCAAAATCGGTTGAACTGTTGTTGTGGCCGTACCAGACCTGCGGTGCAAGTACATGCACCGGCACAAGCCGTTTACGGGTCGAGTTGCGCAGCTTCTGGAGTGCAAGCGCGAGTTTTCGGCTCCGCCGTTGCAGAGAATCAGGGGTGGCTCGGAGCACATCTTTGATCGCCTCCAGTACGTTGTTCCACTGTAGCGCGCCGCGGATATCGTCCAGGTAAATTTCGTCGGTCAAGATTTCTATCGTACGCTTCAGCACGTCGAACCCTGAGACTTTTGTGCCCAGCCAACTGTCATCCCATTGCTCGAACGGCTGCTGTTGCACACCCGATTCAGGCAGGCCTGTGTCTGCGCGGATCAACCGACTGGTAAGCAACACGTACACTTCATCCGGCTCGGCGTCAAACGCACTCGAGAGCGGTGTGATATTACGCACACCACCGTCAACCAAGATGTCCTTTGGCGCTTCGCTTTTGACAAACGGAAACACAACCGGAATCGAAGCCGAGGCAAGTACCTTGTCCAAAAACGCCGCATCATCCGGCCCCCATTCATGATAAAGACCGGTCAACAGCGAGACCGTACCGACCTTGAAGTTCCGGCCCGAATTGCGCAGTGCGGCGATCGAGAGATGCTTTTGCAACAACCGTTTTAACGGCTCGAGCGAGTACAGGCTGTCTGCTCCAGCAGCTAGCCCCACAATGCCACCGGGCCGCTCGGCATACACACTGTGGTTACCTTTGATCTCACTCAGCCAGAGCCGCTCAAGCTCGATCACTTTCTGTTGCAATGCAGCAAGTGAATCTGCCCGTGATCCACCAGAGTGCGCTTGGGCAAGGAATGCCGCATTGAGCGCACCCACGCTTATGCCGCGGATGATCTGAAAGTCCAGCCCGCGCTCAATCACAAGGCTGTGCAACATCCCAACTTGGAACGACCCGCGTGCACCGCCACCACCCAAAACAAGTGCTCGTTTCATTGCATTTTAGGTTTTTTGGTTCCGAAACCGGCCTGCGCGTACACACCTGGCCACCGTAGGCACGCCGCTAATTCATGCATGCCCGCAGTTACGGCATCTAACCTACCAATTCGATACCGGCGCAAGCCACATGAAAATCCCGTCCACAGATGTTTCTGCCGGCGCACAACGCAGCTTACGGTCCGCAGCAAACTCAAGCCAGACCAGGTTCTCAACGGGTACTCCAATTCCGCCACCGGCTTCTAGTTGGTACATGCGGTTTTGTTTGTGGAGGGCGCTGAATCGCACAAGCCGCAAGAGCTAGGCCCACACTTGCTTTTGCGTGTGACCTGTTCCAGTTTTAACACAAAAAAGCGATGTTGGTTAACGTTGTGCCAAGGAGTTGTTGTGCAGTTGTTGTTGCACTGGTATTTCTCTTCAACCCGTATGTGCTGGCCGAGCCTGGGCCATTGATTCTTTGGTCAACAAATGCAGGTGTACCCAGCAATGACATTTCCTGGAAGCACGATGCATATCCGGTTGGTAACGGCAAGCTGGCTGCAATGGTCTATGGCGGCATCACCACCGAAGAAATCCAGTTTAACGAGGACACTATCTGGATCGGGCAACCGCACTATTACGAAAACCCCAACATGACAATACAGCGGTTGGGTGCGATGCGCGACAAGGTGTTCAGCGGCTCGAATATCTGGACCGAGGCACAGGCATATCTGATGAGTCAGCCGCTCCGGCAGGCATCGTACCAACCTGCAGGCAGTCTGATCCTGACCTTCCCGCATTCGGGCGCAACAAACTACAAACGGATTCTTGATCTCGATACAGCCACCGTTACGGTGCGATACGACCATGGGGGTGTAACCTACACACGCGACGTGTTTGCCAGCGCACCCAGCAACCGCGTTTTGGTTGTGCGACTCACAGCAAATCAACCGGGGAAAATCGCTTTCACATGCAGTTTCGCAACACTGCAACCGTCCAACTCGGTTTTTAAGTCCGGGAACGACCTTGTCCTGCGCGCAAAGGTCAGTGTCAAACCGCGTCCGGAGTATTTTGACACCGGCCTGACCAACGCAATCGAATACGAAGCGCGCGTGCGTGTGATCGCCGAAGGTGGCACGGTAAACATTGGGAGCAATTCAATCAGCGTCACAAATGCAAATGCAGTTACGCTGTTGCTTGCTGTAGCATCGAATTTTTTGCGTTACGACGACATCAGCGCAAATCCGACCCTGTTGTGCTCGAACATTCTGGCTGCAGCAGCCGAGCTGACATACGAACAATTGCGCGCCGCGCAACAGGCGGATTACCAGGCACTGTTCAGGCGCGCGCAGCTTGACCTTGGCTCGACCTGGAAAACAAACCTCCCAACAGGCCAGCGAATCAGACGAGTAACCGAGGGGGACGATCCGCAAATTCTGACGGTGTACTTTCAAATGGGGCGGTACCTGATGATCGCCGGCTCGCGTCCCGGCTCACAGCCGCTGAACCTGCAGGGCAAATGGAACAACACAACTAACCCGAGCTGGGAAAGCAAGATGACACTCAACATCAACGAGGAAATGAATTACTGGGGTGCCGAAGTTTGCAACCTGTCGGAATGCCACGAGCCGTTGTTTGACATGATAGCCGATCTGGCTGTCACAGGCGCACGTGTTGCCAGGACAAATTACTTTTCACGCGGTTGGGTGGTGCATCACAACACAGACCTGTGGCGCGGCGCCGCACCAATTAACGGCGCAGATGGAATCTGGCCAAGCGGCGGCGCGTGGCTGTGTCAACACCTTTGGTGGCACTACCAGTACAGCGGCGACACAAACTGGTTGGCCACACACGCGTATCCGCTCATGAAAAGTGCAGCCGAATTTTTCGTGGACTACCTCGTCCCGCATCGCTCGAACACAACCTGGCTGGTAACGACACCATCGTACTCGCCCGAGCACGACCATCCAGTGTTCAAGGTACCGAACGTGGCCGGGCCAACCATTGATAACCAGCTCGTGCGGGACCTGTTCAATAACGTGATTCGCGCCAGCCAAATCCTGGGGGTTGACACCGAATTCAGAAGCAACCTCGTCGTTATCCGCGACCGACTGCCGCCAAACCAGATCGGTCGGCTCGGCCAGCTACAAGAATGGCTCGAAGATGTTGACAGCCCGACCGATACACACCGGCATCTGTCACATCTGGTGGCGCTGTTCCCAGGCGATGAAATCACACCGTTTTATACCCCGCAACTTGCCGCGGCGGCAAAAGTCTCGTTGGATATCCGCGCCGGCGACAACCTCGGCAGCACCGGCTGGGACAAATCATGGAAAATGTGCTGTCGCGACCGGCTGATGGACGGCGACCGCGCCTACCTGCTTTTGACGAATCTCCTCAAGAACTACGTCTCGACCAATCTGATGTTCACCGACGTGAACAACCGACAAATTGACGGTATTTTTGGCGCACTAATGGGCGTTGCTGAAATGTTGCTACAGAGCCATTCTGACGAACTGTTCCTGCTGCCGGCGTTACCCGGTGCATTGTCAACCGGCAGCGTAACCGGCTTGTGTGCACGGGGTGGGTTTGTGGTGGACATTCAGTGGCAAGGTAACAAGCTCGTTACGGCTAACGTCCTCTCCAAACTCGGTAACAAATGCCGCATCCGGTCGAAATGGCCAATCGAAGTCAAGCTCGGCACAAATTATCTGGCGCCACAGATGGTTTTGCCAGGGTTGTGGGAATTCGCAACCGAAGCCGGGCGAACCTACACAATTGTGCCAGCCAACGCGGTCGAAGCGGAAAATTTACCCGCAACCACTTGCCCGGGCGATGCACGTCAAATCATAACCAATGCAGTCTTCAGCAACCTGCGCGCTGTTGCGCTGAATGCAAATGCAACCGGCGACTTTATCACATTCACCGTGTCAAACATCGTGGCCGGTACCTACCGAATAACCGTGGCCGCAGATGCTGGCCCGGACCGTGGCATGTTCCAGCTCGCCTGCGGCACAACTGAAAGTACACTGACAAACCTCGGCCCCGTCCAAGATACATACTGCCCGACAAACGTTGTGTATTTCCTGCCAATCAAATTGGGTGCACCAACAAATCAATACCTGTTCTGGACCAACATGCTCAGGGAATTCGACTGCGGCATTTGGCAGCCGTGCGCGAACGGCAACTACATGTTCAGGCTCAGTGTCGTTGGCAGTAATATCAACAGCTCAGGTTGCAACCTTGTGGTTGACTACATCAAGTTAACCCCCGCACCCGCAGGCGCACCACCGGCCAATTCGGCTCCGACCGACATTGAATTGTCCAACTCAACCGTGCCGGAAAATGCCCCCGCAGGCACGCCAGTTGGCATGTTCAGCACGACTGACCCTGACCCGGCAGACATATTCAGTTACAGCCTTGCCAGTGGAGCAGGCGACACCGACAACAATCTTTTCGTCGTTACCAATGCGGCGCTATTGACCGGCGCATCTTTTGATTTCGAGACAAAATCAACCTATAGCATCCGCGTCCGTAGCACAGACCAAGGCGGGCTGTGGACAGAGAAGATGTTCACCATTACAGTTACCGATGTAAATGAACCGCCGGCGCAACCATACAACGTTGCACCTCCGGACGGTGCACCTGGGCAATTGCTAACGCTCACACTGGTTGGCTCGGCGTTTACTGACCCTGACACAAACGCCGCACACGCAGCAAGTCAATGGGTTCTGCGCAGGGCAACCGATGAAATGCTCGTGTTTGACAGCGGCGAAGACACTGTAAATATGACATGCATTACCGTGCCACCTGGACCACTTGCACACGCCACAACCTACAAGTGGCAGGTGCGGTACAAAGACAATGCAGACGCATGGAGCGATTTTTCTGTTCCAACAACCTTTACAACACTTGCGCCCAGCGTGTCTGCCCTTGTGCAGCAGGGTGCACTTGTTCTAACCTGGCCAACAAACGCAATTGGATTTGTGCTTGAAAGTACAACGAATCTGGCCGCGCCTGAATGGGCGGCTGTGTCGGCCCCGGTCTCGATCGTAAACGGGTCTTTCGCGGTTACACTGCCAATGACAAACCAACAAACTTTTTACAGACTGCAGAGACCATAGACCGAGTCTGCATACAGGCGCACAACAGGACAACCCCGGGGACAAATCCCGAGCCGGGTGAACCGAATGCGACCGGCAGGCCCACCGTAAAATTATCCGGAGGCGAAAACGACCGAGCCAACGCAACACAACGCGGTAAAACTTTCACAGCCTGAGAGCACCACGCAGAGCGAAAGAACCGAACAGCGACTGACCGGCGAACGATGATCTCCTGAACAACCAGAAATAAACCACCCCCAATCGAACTTACAGCTTGGTGGATGGACGCCGCACAATGTGTAGGGGGCAACAAATAAAAACGATCCCGGACAAACACTGGCGCAATCGCGCGTGAAAAGCCTGCAGTTGCCCGGCTGCGCACCTTACTGTCTTGATTCGGTGTAAAGCCGTGTCCAAATCCGAACCATAGGGTGTCCAAAAAATTGACAGGGCCGCGCTTCCAACTGACATAACAACCAGCTATGCGCACTGCCCGGTCAACGTCCGACTGCGCTTCATCGAACCTAACCCGGATATTTCGCAAGTTTGCAGTGCTGGCGCGACGAAACCTTCCTGGCGCAACCCACATTGCGCGACAAACCTGATGCTTCGACTGCAGAGGCCGCACACATCGCAGCAGCTAGGCCGACTCCCAGGTCGGCAAAGGTATCCGCAAGCCGCCCAGCGTTGGCGGGTTTGTCACGCAGAGCCAGACGTGACACGGCAGCCTTGCGAGTCTCTGCGCTGCGAAAAACGTGCGAAACATCCGTGCTTAGACATAAATTCTAAAGTCGCAAGAGCACAACCACAGCAGCCATTTTTACATTACGCACAATGTGAACGTTCGTATTCGGGCAACAATCACCTCGGCGGCTTGGTTGCAAACTGCGTCTGTGGCTTTCCCACACAACGGCAGGCTGCCAGGTTAAAAGTACATTGTGCGGTGCGATATCCGTGCGGCTGCAACACAGCTTGTCCAAGGTGGCGCAGTGGCGCATCCATCTGAAGCTGGAGATGTCGGGCCAACAAAAACACGATTTGGCGGCAAATGTTCTGCTGTAAAATTACAAGATGTGCTTAAAAACAGGACTATTCAGACCAGGCCTGTTCAGATGCGTTGTTGCGTTGAGTCAGATTTCAGCTTGTGTTGCATACTTGGCCGCACAGCAATCTAATCCGGACGCACCGGCCACACAGCCTGTTTTGACCAACATAACGCAAATTTGGGAGGTACCATCCCACCAACGTGATCTGCCGTACCGGATACGCACCGAGTTAACGATCTATTACCACGACCCTGATTGGGACGTTGCCTGGGGTGAATGCAATGGACTAGCAACGTATTTGCCTCTTGCAGGTCTAAAAAAGCGACTTCTTCCAGGGCAAAGGGTCGCACTTGACGGGATAATCGTGCCGCGGGCCGAAAGACCGACCTGGGAGCAAACACGGCTAAGTATCGTTGCTGAAAACGTCGAGCTAAAGGCAACGGTTGTGACAAATCTGCTTGATAACCCGAATCAATTAAAGGCGCGCCTGGTCTTGGTTGAAGGCCTGCTCGATACCCAAACCAGCATTGACACAAACCATCTCATATTGAACCTGCTTGCAGGTGAAACCGCGGCGACGGCGTATTTGTTGTGTTCAACAAATCTGGCTGCTCCAAAATGCAAGCCGGGGGACTTTGTTCGGCTCAAGTGCGTTTACGCACCGCAGTTCGACAGAAATGGAAATTTAAGCGACCTGGTCTTGTGGATCGCAAGACCACAAGACATAGAGACGATCGGCAACCTCAATACAGACCCGCGTTTCGACCTTCCAGAGACCAAAATTGCGGATATCAAACCGTACGACCCAGCAAATGCAGTTGTCCGTGTTGGGGGCATTGTGCGGCGGCATGAGCCGGGCAAATGGGTGCGTATCTGGGACGGGAGCGGCCTGATTACAGTTGCAAGTAAACAACTTTACCCGGTGCAAATCGGTCAACGTATCGAGGCGATTGGTTATCCGGACGTGGTTGGGGTGGAGAAATGCCTCCGTCACGGGCTTTATCGCCTGAAACCTTTTGCCGGACCGCCAGGTACTCACGCAAACGCAGTTTCAAATTCGCTTCCGCTCCGGCTCGCTGAACAGGTCAGGTACCTCAGTCACGAAGAAGCCGGCTGTCATTTGCCAGTCGAGCTGCGCGGTGTCGTGACGTGGTGGCATGAACAGACCGGCTTTGCTTACGTGGAAGATACAAGCGGCGGCGTGCGCGTGATGAATCCCGAGTGGGTTGACCCCGACAGTTGGAAACCCGGCACGGTAGTGATTGTGCGCGGCGAAACTTGTGCAGGCGAATTCGTGCCCGCCGTTACAAATGCAGTGGTGTTGCGCGACGGTTGGTGGACGCTTGAATCGGGCAAGTTAATCACTCTGGAAGAAGCATTTACAGGAGCCGAAGACGGTCGTTGGATCGAGATGAGCGGCTATGTGCGCACTGTCACACGTGTGGATGGGTTGATCAAACTGCACATGACCACATCTTCAGGCGAGTTCGATGCATGGACACCCGCAACACAACCGCTCGATTCGCTCAAAGGCTCGATTGCACGTGTGCGCGGTGTATGCGCCGCAGTCGCAAATAAACGACGGCAACTGACTGGGATCCAGGTCTGGTGTCCTGAACCCAGCCGAATAATTGTTGAAGTACCCGCTCCAGAAGACCCGTTTGCAGTGCCGCAGCGTGCCATTGGCGATCTGCGCAGATTTAACATGGAAAGCGCCCTCGACAAGCGCGTCCGGACCACCGGCACGGTCACCTTGCATGTCCCACGTCATTACCTCTACATTCAAGACGGTGACGAAAGCCTTTTTATCCTGAGTCAACAAGGCGACCCGCTGCAACCTGGCGACGTGGTTGACGTGGTTGGGTTTCCGGGCAATCAAGGACGCAGGTTTTTGCTCCGCGAAGCTGTTTACAGAGTGGTCTGGCAGCAGAACGAACCCACCCCAATACAGCTCGCCAACGGCGGACCCGTTAACCTCGATCTCGATGGTTTGCTCGTGCGCGGCGAAGGCACCGTCGTAAATGCAATCGCAACTGGTACAGAAACCGAACTTTTGCTCCAGACAGACGATTCAATGTTCAAAGCAAGCCTCGAGACGCAACACTCACACAATGCGCACGTGGTGTACAATCTGCCCAAAGGCGGACGCGTGGCCGTGACCGGCATTTACGAGGTACAAAGCGACGAGAACGGCAAACCGCGCGGGTTCGCACTGCGGCTGCGGTCGCCTGCGGACGTGGTTTTGTTAAAGCGGCCGCCGTGGTGGACGGCAACACGGTTAAAATGGCTTGCAGTCGGGGTGGGCACAATTTTGGTGCTTGTGCTGGGCTGGAATGCCACAGTTACACGAAAAAACAAAGAACTTAACCTTGCACGCGCAGCTCTACAGTCGGCCAATGAGGAGCTCGAAGAACGCGTGCGCGAACGCACGCGCGAGCTGCAAGAGCAAATCGCAGCCAAAGAACGTGCCTACAAACAACTTGAACAGGCACAGCAAAGCCTGATGCTCGCATCGCGCCAGGCTGGTATGGCCGAGGTTGCAACCAGCGTGCTTCACAACGTCGGCAATGTGCTAAATAGCGTCAATATCTCGATTGCAATGCTCAATGAACGCCTGCGGCATCTGCGAGTTGAAAATGTTAGTAAGGCGGCTGCATTGCTCAAAAAACCCGCTGAGCAACTCGCACAGTTCCTGATCCATGACCCCAAAGGTAGGTCGTTACCGGAGTACCTCGAAAAGCTCGGTGAAGCCCTCGCTCAGGACAAACAGGCACTGCAAGCAGAGGTAAAAACACTCATTAAAAGTGTCGAGCACATCAAGGTGATCGTCTCGATGCAACAAAGCCTCGCCAAAAAAGGTGGTGTGCTCGAGCAGGTTGACATCACCGAGCTTGTCGAAGACGCCATCCAGGTCATCTCACCAGCGTATGAGAGACACCGGATCGAGCTTATCAAAGATTACATGTCGGTACCGCCCGTGCTTGTGGACCGGCATCAGGTGATGCAAATCCTGATCAACCTCCTCACCAATGCAAAGCAGGCCTTGATCGAGCGGCCCACAGGCAAGAAAGTCGTTGTCCAAGTCGCAATGCCAAAGCCGGACCGCGTCAGCGTCAGCGTAACCGATAACGGAATCGGTATTCCCCCTGAAAACCTCGGACGCATCTTTACACAAGGATTTACAACTCGCGCAGGCGGGCACGGGTTTGGCCTGCACAGCGGCGCAAATGCAGCCAAACAACTCGGCGGCTCGCTCACCGCTTACAGCAAAGGCCCCGGACACGGCGCCACATTCGTACTCGAGCTGCCCATTGGCGGCCCAAAAACACTCAAGAAAATCGCTAAGTCGGATACAACCTTCGTCGTAAAGTCGGCCTGAACCTGCCAAGTTGCGCGACGCAATGTCGGTCGAGATGCGGGCCGAGTCTGGGCCGCTTCAAACCCACTTTTCTGCACGGCGGCATGTGTTTGGCTTTCTGGCGGAAACCGCCGCCCCAAAAAGCCGACAGGTAAACCCAAACTCTAGGCTTATCTAGCTGTTACTGAGAACGAGGTTCCGGCCCCAGGAACAACCCACCATGGACAAGTCGGCTTGCGTGTGACCGAAATCACACCGCTAACACGCGGAGTTGGTAGTTGGTAGAGCCGCGCACTCCCGTTGCGTGCCGGGGTTGGTGGTTTAGTAACGCAGACCCGACTTCTCGACTTGAATCTTGTTTTCCGCGCTCTTACGAGCGCGGCGACGGCGGGCGACCATCCCGGTCGAAAAAAGCCCCTGCCACGCTCCACCCACATTGATGGCACTGCGGCCAAGATAGCCGCGCGCCAATCCGCCCAAAGGCGCAGAGAGTCGGTAGGGCGCGCAGTCCACTGCGCGCCGGAGTTGCTCGTGTGGACCCGGTCTTTCGGCTTAAATCCGGTGCTCCGCGCCCTTACGGGCGCGGCTACGGCGGGCGCGTGCATCTTCGAAGGCGCAGTAAATCCAGCCTTGGAAGGTGACGCTGGGTCCGAGCCGGCTGCTATGCGCGGTTCAGCGTGTACCCGACTCTGGACGAGGTGAACGTCGTCCCTTCAACCGAACCGAAAGCGGTGCTGGAGCACCGCGCTCCAAAAGCTTCTACTACAATCCTTCACACCAGAGGCGTAGAGAGTAAGGTAGTGCGCGCAGTCCACTGCGTGCCGGAGTTGCTCGTGTGGACCCAGTCTTTCGGCTTGAATCCGGTGCTCCGCGCTCTTACGAGCGCGGCTACGGCCGGGCGACCATCCCGGTCGAAAAAGGCCCCTGACAAGCCCCACTCACCTTGTGGGCACTGCGGCCAAGATGGCCGCGCGCCGATCCGCCAAAAGGCGCGCGGGCGTCCACACCC
>Ga0315298_1000867_pt1 | contig 57837 bp, 48 predicted proteins | sample WHS_1_MG_FD_203077 | JGI IMG/M metagenome (GOLD analysis project Ga0315298, IMG submission 203077) | Extremophilic microbial mat communities from Washburn Hot Springs, YNP, Wyoming, USA - WHS_1_MG | ecosystem: Environmental > Aquatic > Thermal springs > Hot (42-90C) | place: USA: Wyoming... | reverse complement strand
GGAGGGTATGCGCCGGCCACGGTCCTCGCGCCCGCGCGATGGTCCTGCGTCCGGCGCATACCCTCCGGCCCCTCACCCGAACCAATGGATTCCAAAGACTAAGTCTTTGGCGGGGATGCAAGGGGCAGAGCCCCTTGCCGGGGTCCGGGGCCGCGCCCCGGCTTTGCCGACGCCTCCCATGATGGGCCCTGAGATCGAGGGTTTGGTGGCGCAGGTGGCGCGGTTGCCGGGGTTGGGGCCGCGGAGTGCGCGGCGGATTGTGTTGCGGTTATTGAGTGAGCGTGAGGGTCGGTTGATGCCGTTGATGGCGGCGTTGTCGGCGGCGGCGCAGCGTGTGGTGGTTTGTTCGGTGTGTGGCGGGCTGGACAGTGTCGATCCGTGTTCGGTGTGTGGCGATGCGGCGCGGGAGCCGATGATTTGCGTGGTGGAGTCGGTGGCGGATCAATGGGCGTTGGAGCGGGCTTCGGTGTATCGGGGCCGGTATCATGTGTTGGGTGGGTTGTTATCCGCGATTGGCGGGCGCGGGCCGGAGGAGTTGGGGGTGGGGCGGTTGCTGGCGCGGATTGATGGTTCGGTGCGCGAGGTTGTTCTGGCGTTGCCCGCGACGGTGGACGGTCAATCGACCGCGCATTATCTGGCGGAGCGGCTGGCGGGGCGCGGGATTGCGGTGACGCGGCTGGCGCAGGGTGTGCCGGTGGGGGGGAGCATCGAGATTCTCGACGAGGGCACGCTGGCGATGGCGATGTCGGCGCGGCGATCCGCCGAATGACGCTTATCCGATGAAGCTTGTACGGGGCGGGCGGGATCTGCGGGTCGATTTTTTCCGCGGTATCGCGTTGTTCTGCATTTTTCTCGATCACATTCCGCATGATACGCTGGCGCGGTTTACCGTGCGCAATCTGGCGCTGAACGATGCGACCGAGATTTTCATTCTGCTGGCGGGGTATGCGGCGGCGCTGGTGTATGGGCGCAAGCTGGACCGGGCGGGGCCGGTCCATGCCGCTGCGGATATGTGGAAGCGGACATGGACGCTCTATATTGCGCATATATTCCTGTTCGTAGTGTTCGGCGCGGAGGTGATTGCGGCTTCGCATTGGTTCGACCGGCCGGATTACGTCGGCAATATCGGGTTCGATCATTTGCGGCAGACGCCGCTGGCGGCGTTGGTGCAGGTGGTGCCGATGCTGTATCAGCCTTCGTTTTTGAACGTGCTGCCATTGTATGTGGTGATCATGGGCGGGGTGGCGCCGTTTCTCAGTCTGTTGCGCCGGCCTTGGGTGCTGCTGGGGCTGAGTTTCGCGTTGTATGCGGCGGCGCGGCAGTTCGGGTGGAATTTGCCGACCTATGGCGGGCATGGCTGGTTCTTCAACCCGCTGACATGGCAGTTGCTGTTCGTGCTTGGCATGTTGTTCTCGCGGTATGGCCGCCCGTCGCTGCCGTTGATCGCGACCGATATCGTGGCCGTGGTGTTGCTGGTGGTGGGATTTCTGATCCTGTTGACGACCTGGCTGGAACCCTCGCTCGCGCGCCATGTGCCGCCGCTGATCGATCCGTTGATCCGGGGCATCGACAAATCGGGGCTGCATCCCTACCGGCTGGCCTCGATCCTCGCGCTGGCGTGGCTTGCCTCGCGCTATGTGCCGGCGGGGGCGGCGTTCATCGAATCGCGGATCGGCTCGATTTTCGTGCTGATCGGGCAGCATGGGCTGAATACGTATTGCGCCAGCATTCTGTTGTCATTCGCCGGGCGGGTCGCGCTCGGGATCGACAAGGGATGGATGATGCAGGTGATCGTCAATCTGGCCGGTCTCGGCGCGCTGTGGGGCGTTGCCGCGATCGGTGCATGGTACAAGGTGAAAGATGCAAAACCGGCGGTTGCTTAGGCTCCTGTTCCTATTCGCTCTGATCCCCGGGGGGGCTTTGGCGGCTCAGCCAGCGTGTCCGGTCGTGCCGGTGCAGCATCTGGTTCTGCCGCATCTCAGGGCCGCGTTGAAGTCAGGCGCGCCGGTGGTGATTGCGGCGCTCGGATCGTCCTCGACCTGGGGGGCGATGGCGCGCGACATCGCGGATTCCTATCCTGCGGAATTGCAGGACGATCTGGCGGCACTCCTGCCGGATGCCGAGATCAGCGTGATCAATCGCGGCATCGGCGGCGAGGATGCCGGGCGGGAAGATGCGCGGATGGCAAGCGACGTGCTGGCCCTGCGGCCCACCGTGGTGATCTGGCAGGTCGGCGCGAATGCGGCGGCGCGGGCGGAAAGCATCGGGCATTTCAGTGCGCTGGTCCGCAAAGGGCTGCGAACCCTGCGGGGCGCGCATGCCGATGTGATCCTGATGGACAACCAGCGCTCGGCGCGGCTGCTCGCCTCGCCCGATAATGCGCGGATCAATGCGGCCCTGGCACGGCTCGCCCGGCAATCGGGCGTCAGCCTGTTCTCGCGCGACGCGCTGATGCGCGGCTGGGCGCGGACCGGCACGCCGCTCGATGGGTTTCTGGCCAGAGACGGGCTGCATATGAACGATCGCGGCTATGCCTGCACGGCGGCGGCATTGGCGGCGGCGATGGTGCGGGCGGTTAAGTAAAGGGGAGGGAAGGACTTCTTTTTTTGTAAAAAAAGAAGCAAAAAAACTTTCGTTCCATTGGGACTGTGCCGGTGAAAAGGCCCATGCCCCAGATTAAAAAAATTTTTTGCTTCTTTTTTACAAAAAAGAAGCGCTTTCTTCCTATCCCCGTTCCCGCCACCACCCCGCCACCAGCAGCAGCGCCGCCAGCAAGGCGGCGGGAATCGCGGGCGGCACCGGGATGTCGCGCGCGCCGGTGACCAGGGCGGCGTGGCGGCGGTGCAGCAGGCCGGACCAGCCGGGGTGCGGCGTGTGGCCGAGCCAGACGATCCTGCCGCCGGACCGGTCGGCGAGGGGGGCGAATATCCGGTCGGTCGCGGCGAGGTCGGCCTGTTCGGCGGGGTCGTCGTTGGCGGCACCGGCATAGGCGGTCATGCCCCTGGCCTTGACCTGCCAGACGCCGGGGGCCGGGGCGGGCAGGGTTGCGGTGTAGCGCCCCGGTCCGGCGTGGTGGAGCGCGATTTTGGTGGTGTCTCCGGCGGGATCGACGATCGTTGCCTGACCGGGCGGCCCGCCGTGCAGCGAGCGGCGTTCGATGGTGAGGGTGGTGCCTTTGAAATGGGCGGTGAGTTGTCGGGCGTCGAGCGAGGGTTCGCCGAGCAGCCAGTGGACGGTGCGGCGGAGCAGGGGTTCGGCGGGTCCGGCCATTGATGTGTCGCCGGCCAGCGCGCCACGCGCCCAGAGCCAGAACTGATCGGACAGCAGCAGGGCGACGCGGCCTTTCCCGGCATGGGCGAGGATCAGCAGCGGGGCTTTGGCCGGTCCCGATGTGCGCAGCAGGCTGACCCCGGCGGTCTGCTGCACGCTCTCGTAGCGGTACCACGGGCCGGGGTGGTCGCGGGCGAGCGGTGCGGTGACCGGATCGCGCTGCCCCTCGCGGGTCAGGGTGGGGGTGAAGCGGCCGGTGACGGTGCCGGCACCGTAGGGGCGTGCGGGCAGGATCGGCTCAAGGGGCGAGCGGTCGAGCGAATCGATCGTTTCGAATTCGGACCCGGCCTCGATGAGCAGCGCTCCTCCGGCGCGGACATGGCCCGTGATGTTGGCGAGGTAGGGCGGCAGCAGGAGGTCGTCATTGGCGAACTGGTCGAGAATGATCAGGTCGAACTTGCCGAGATCGCGCCCGAACAACTGGTTCACCGGAAACGGGATCAGCGACATGTCGTGAACCGGGGCGGCGAGCGGCTCGGTGGGCAGGCGCAGGATGGTGAAATTCACCAGGCGCACGGCGGGATCGGCCTTGAGCAGCAGGCGCCATGTGCGCAGGCCGGGATTGGGCGCGCCGGCGATCAGCAGCACCGTGAGGCGGCGTCGGACCCCGGCGAGATCGAACACCGCCTGATCGTTGGCGACCGAAACCGCGCCGGGGAGCGGCTGCGCCGCGACCGCGACGACCGAGGTTCCGGCATGGGCGATCCGGAGCTTGACGTTCATGGGTCTGCCGACCGGCGCCATGACGCGCGATGCGGTTTTGCCGTCGACCGTGATGGTGACCGGGACCTTGGTGCCGCGATCGTTCACCCCGTGATCGCGGATGATGAACCGGAGGTCGGCGTGATGGCCGACGAGGCCGTAGCGCGGGGCGGAAATCAGGGTGAGGGCGCGGTCGGTCTGGTTGCCGCGCGCCGCGAGCAGGGCCGAGACCGGAACGCCGGGCGGGATCGGGATGGGGGCGTCGGTCGCTTCGCCATCGGTGATCGCGACGATCCCGGCGAGGCGATCGGGCGGGATGGCGGCGAGGGCGTCGTGCAGGGCGGCGAAGAGCGGGGTGCCGTCATTGGCGGCACCGGTCACGGTGACGACGCGCAGCCTCGTGGCGGGCGGCAGGGTGCGCACGAGGTGGTGGAACGCGGCATCGGCGAGGCGGGTGCGATGACCGATCGCCATCGAGGGGGATTTATCGCGCAGGATCACCGCGATGTCGGGCAGCGGGGTGGTGGTGCGGATCTGCCAGCGCGGGCCGGCGAGCACCGCGAGCAGCAGGATGAACCCGAGCGCGCGCAGAATTGCCCCCCGCGCGCGGCGGATCAGCCCGGTCAGGACGATCGCGAGAGCGAGGAGTCCGAGTGCGATCAGGACGGGCACCGGGAGCAATGGTGCTAAAATCAGCGGCAGGCCGGTCATTGCGCGAGCCGCCGCAGGATTGCGGGGATCTGGACCTGATCGGATTTGTAGGTGCCGGTGAGCGCGTACATCACGAGGTTGACACCGAACCAGTTGGCCGCCTGACGCTGGCCGGGGGAGCCGGGCAGCAGGGCGCGCATCGGCATGCCTGCGCCATCGAGCGCCCAGGCTCCGGCCCAGTCGTTCGAGCCGATCACCACCGGGCTCACCCCGTCGGCATCGCGCGCGCCTTTGGCCGCGATATAGACCGGTGCGCCGTCGAACCGGCCGGGAAAGCTGCGGTTCAGAAAGAAGGTGTGGGCGAGGGTGTCGCGGTCGGTCAGGCGTTCGAGCGGCGGAATCGCGAGGCAGGCGGTGGCGCGGCGCAGGGCGGCGGTGGCGCCGGGATCGAACCCGGCCCCGGAGCCGGGCAGGTCGCTGCCGCCGCCATCGGTGTCGATCACCAGCAACCCGCCCCCGGCCATGAAGGCATCGAGCGCGTGGCAGGCGGGCTTGCCGGGGGGCGTGGTGGTCGCGGTGATCGGCCAGTAGAGCAGCGGGTAGAGGTTGAGGTTGTCGATCCCCGGCGTGACGCCGCGCGGGGCGGCGAGATGGGCGGCGGTTTCCTGATCGACCTGATCCGAGATCGCGGCGAGACCGGCGCGGCTGACTGCATCGGTGTTGGCATCGCCGGTGCGGACGTAGGCGAGCATGGGCGCGAGGGCGCCCAGCGGGGCATCATGCGCGCTGTTATGCGCGTCGTTACTCTGGGCGTGAGCGGGCCGCGGCATTGCGAACCCGATGAGCCCCACGAGCAGCAGGGCCGCGCCGCGCAGGCGGATCGCCCCGCGCAGCAGGAGCGTGATGGCGGCATCCGCGATCAGCAGGGCGAGCGCCAAGCCGAGAATATCCGGGCCGAACCGGCGGGCGCGGGGGATCGAATCAAGGTTGGTGACCGGCACGCCCGCCGGAAGAGGCGCGCGGGCGAGGGGAGGGACGTGATCGCCCAGATTAAGGGCGACGGTGCCGTGCGCATCGCCCCACAATCCCGGCGGATGGGCAGGTGAGATCCGGGCATGGGCAAATCCGCTCGCCTCCAGCGGGCGCACCCCGGAACCCGGCAGGACCAGCGCACCCGAGCCGTCGAGCACCCGGATGGCGTGGAGCCGCCCCGATTTCGGCACGGCCCCTTTGCCGAGATGAACCAGCCGGTCGATCAGGGCCGGAAAATCGGCGCTGATCGGCCAGGTCGACCAGGCGGCGTTGGCGGTGGTGAGGATGGAGACCAGCATGCCGCGCCCCTGCCGCGCGCCGATCACGATCGGGGTGCCGTCCGACAGGCGGGCCCAGACGGTGGCGGGGTCGAGCGTGGCGGGGTTGACCAGGATCTGGCGGGACACCGTCGCCGATGCCGGAAGCGGCAGGCCGGCCAGCGGCGATCCCCGGTCGAACGCGGCGATGGCTTCGGGCTTGCCCGCCGCCAGCGCGCTGCCGAGCGCGCGAACCCCCGGCAGCAGCGGATCGGGCGTCAGCGCGTCCTTTGTGGCGGCGGTGAGTGGTCCGGCGAAGCGGATCGCGACGCCGCCTGCGGCCATGAAATGATGGAGGCGGGCGATGTCCGCCGGGTTGAGCGGCAGATCGGCCATGATGAGGGCGTCAGCACCCGAGGCGATCAGATCGTCCAGCGAGCCGGTGCGGATCGTGGTGCCGGGCGGCAAGGCGCGGCGCACGTAATAGAGTGTGCCGAGCAGGCGCTGCTCGGGGTTGGCGGTGCCGCCCGAAACCAGCCCGACCACGACGCGGCTTGTGGCACCGTCGAGCAGCGCGACGCCGCCGGGTGCGGCCATGCCGGGCAGGGCCAATCGGGCGATTTTGCCGGCGAGGGCGACCGGCAGATCGAAGGATGCCGAACCCTGGGTCCGGCTTGGGCCGATTTTTACCGTGGCGCGCGCGAGCGCCACGCCGGAAGCGGTTTCGGCAAGCACCGGCTGGTCGATGCGGCCCGGATGCGGCAGGGTCAGGACGGTTGCGACCAGCGCGCCGCTCGCCGCGAGATGCGGGGGCGCGAGCAGGCGGAGGTTAGCGGTATCGCCGGTGATCAGCCGTGCCGGTGCGAGCGCGGCCACGAAGGACGCCGATCCGGGTTCCGCAAGGCCATCGGTCAGGTAGACGCCGGTAAGATCGGGGATGTGCCGGCGGATGGCGTCTATCGCACGGGTATCGGCGGCGCGGTCAGACGGCCAGGGTTCGGCGTGAAGCGCCCCGAGCGCGGCGAGTGCGGCGGCGCGGGTGAGCACATCGCTGGCGCGCGGCTCCTGGCCGGTTGCGGTTGCGGCGGTCGGGAGCAGCACCACGCCGCGCGTGCCAGCCTGATCGACCAGATGGCGCGCGGCGGTCAGTCGTGCCGGGAAATCCTGCGCGGCACCCCAGCCATTGTCGATCGCGAGCAGGATCGGGCCATGACCGGGGAGCAGCGGCGGCGGCACGATTTCGGGACCGGCGAAACCGATGATAACGAGGGCGGCGGCGAGCAGGCGCAGGAGCAGCAGCCACCACGGCATCCGCACCGGGCTGCGCTCGGTGGGCAGGATATCGTGGAGCAGGCGCAGCGGCGGGAAGACCTGACGGCGCGGCGCGGGCGGGGTCGCGCGCAGCATGAAATAGAGCGCGGGCAGCAGGATCAGCCCGGCAAGAATCGCGGGTGCGGCGAAGCTGAGCGGCCCGATCATCCGCGCGGGTCCAGCGCGGCGCGGATCGCGGCGAGGGCCGGGCCGGGCGGCGCATCGGTGCGGTGGAACAGAGGCACCAGCCCGACCGCCTCGGCGGCGGCGGCGACGATGGCGCGCTGGGCCGCGATCCGGTCGCGATAGGCGGCGGCAACCGCTTCGGCGCGCGCGACATCCTCACGCGCGGCACCCCCCGGCTGCTCGAACAGCACGCGGCCATGGAACGGAAAGTCGCATTCCGCGCCATCGAGCACCTGAACCAGCACGCCGCCCCGCGTCGCGGCACCGCGCGCGGCGAGGTCAGCGCGGATATCTTCGGGCGGATCGAGCCAATCGCCGATCACGGCGAGGCGGCCGGTGCAGGGCGTGGCGGTCGGCGGCAGCAGGAGCCCGGCGGCGAGGCGGCCGAGCGCGCCCGGACCGGCGAGGGACGGGGTGCGCCCGAACAAGGCGATCCGCTCGCCGCCGTCGAGCGCGAGGGCGGCGAGGGCCAGAGCGAGGATCAGGGCGCGGTCGCGCTTGGTCTCGCGCCCGGGTTTCGATGCGAATTCCATGCCGGGGCGGTCATCCACGTCGATCACCAAGGTCTCGACCGCTTCCCATTCCCGCTCGCGGATATAGAGCCGTTCGCCCCGGGCGCTGCGCCGCCAGTCGATGCTGCGCGGCGCATCGCCATCCCGCAGATCGCGGTATTGCCAGAACTGCTCGCCCGATCCGGCGCGGCGGCGGCCATGGCGGCCTGACGCCGCCCCGGCGGCGAGGCGTTGCGCGGCGAGCAGCAGCCCGGGCAGCCGCGCGGCGAGAGCCTCGGCGGCGGCGACGCGCTTTCGGGTAGCGGCGGGGGATCGGTCAGCCAAGCGCTCTGGTCACCACCCGGCCGATCAGGGTTTCGAGATCGGCACCTTCGGCCCGTGCCGTGAAGGACAGGCCCATCCGATGGCGGAGCACCGGCGCAGCGAGGGCGGCGATATCATCGAGGCTCGGGGCCTCGCGGCCATCGAGCAGGGCGCGGGCGCGGCAGGCGAGCATCAGCGATTGCGCCGCGCGCGGCCCCGGTCCCCAGACCAGAGCGTCGCGCAATTCGGGCAGGATGGCGGTTTCCGGCCGCGCGCCGCGCACGAGGCGCAGGATCGCTTCGAGCACGCTTTCACCGACCGGCATGGCGCGAACCAGAAGCTGGGCGTCGCGCAGGGTGGCGGGGTCGAGTGTCGCGCGAATCCCGGCCTCGGCGGTGCCGGTGGTGGCGAGCAGCATTGCCCGCTCATCGGCCAGGGCGGGATAATCGATCCGGATTTCGAACAGGAACCGGTCGAGCTGCGCCTCCGGCAACGGGTAAGTGCCTTCCTGTTCGAGCGGGTTCTGGGTGGCGAGCACGTGAAAGGGCGAGGGCAGCGCGCGGTTCAACCCGGCGACCGCGACGCGGTTTTCGGCCATGGCCTGAAGCAGCGCGGACTGGGTGCGCGGCGAGGCGCGGTTGATTTCATCGGCCATCAGCAATTCGGTGAAGACCGGCCCCTCGATGAACCGGAAGCTGCGGCTCCCGGTGGCGTCGGTTTCCAGAACCTCGCTGCCGAGGATATCGCCGGGCATCAGGTCCGGGGTGCACTGGATCCGCCTTGTCGCGAGGCCGAGGGCGGCGGCGAGGGTTTCGACCAGCCTGGTCTTGCCGAGACCGGGCACGCCGACGATCAGCGCGTGTCCCCCGGCAAGGATGGCGGCGAGGCACTGGTCGATCACCTCGTCCTGCCCGAGGATCACGCGGCGGATTTGGGCGCGTGCGTCGCCGAGGCGTGAGGTGGTCGCGGCGAAACGAGCCAGGACGTTGGTATCAAAGGCGGTATCAGGGGTGCCGGGTGCTGCCCGATCCTTTTCGGCAGGGACATCTTTTTGCAACATGCTGGTCATTTGTGATCGCCTTGTAGTTTTACCTGAGGGTCCGCCTGCCTATATCAGCATGTATGAACGATCAGGTCGAAGGATAGAGGCTAGGATTGTGAACGATTTCCAGCGAGGCGCCGGCGGTTCGTCTCTCCCGCCAACGAGGATGAGCATGGCCCAGAACCATGGCCGCGACAATTCCGCCGATCGTTTCGGCGCCGTGCTGCCTGATGAAAAGACGGCCGAAGATAGCGTGATTCCCATGCGGGCTGACCATACGCTCACCAAGCGCGGCAAGCGAACGCCGGTCGATTGCGGCGATCTGCCGTTTCTGATCCGCCGCGACGGGACATGGCTTTATCGCGGGTCGCCGATCGGGCGGAAGTCGATGGTCTGCCTGTTCGCGAGCGTGCTCAAACGCGACGCGGAAGGGCAGTTTCTGCTGGAAACCCCCGCCGAGCGCGGGCGGATCGATGTTGAGGATGCCCCGTTCGTCGCGGTCGAGGTCGACTGGGTCGGGGTCGGCCGCGATCAGGTCTTGAATTTCCGGATCAACACCGATCAGACCATCGCCGCCGGAGCCGATCATCCGCTCCGCATCGCGCATGACATGCTGACCTGCGAGCCCACCCCTTATCTGCTGGTACGCAACGGCGACGGGATGTTTCCGATCGAGGCGCGGATCAGCCGGTCGGTCTATTACGAACTGGTCGCGCTCGCCGAGCCGGGGATCAAATTCGGCAAGAACGTGCTCGGCGTGTGGAGCGAGGGCATTTTTTTCTCCCTCGGCGAATTGTCACCCTGTGGTGACTGACGCGGTCTGACGATTGATCCGGACCGCTGGCGCGTCCACAACGCGACCGATCATGACCGAAGACGAAATTCGCCGCCGGCTGAACCGGCCCGTCCCCTGTGCCTCGGTTGCATGCGCGCCCGGAACGCGGGCGGCGGCGGTGCTCGTCGCGATCGAGCCGCGTCACGGCGTGTGGCTGACGAGGCGGGCGAGCGGTCTCGCCCATCATGCGGGGCAGGTCGCCCTTCCGGGCGGGACGGTCGACCCGTGCGATGCGTCGCCGGAAGCGGCGGCGTTGCGCGAGGCGTGGGAGGAGATCGGCCTCGACCCCGCGACGGTCGATCTGCTCGGGCGGCTCGATGAATTCGCGACCGGCACCGGGTTCCACATCACGCCGGTCATCGGGCTGATCCGCGGTGCGCCCCGGTTCGTGGCCTCTCCGGGTGAAGTCGCGGCGATTTTTCCGCTGCCCCTCGCGGATCTGCTCGATCCCGCCTTGCCCGAATGGCGCCGTGGCACATGGCACGGCGGCACCAGGGAGTTTCCGGTCTGGCCGCATCCAGACCACGTGATCTGGGGCGCAACGGCGTGGATATTGTACCGGCTGGCGCTTCGATTGCGCGATCAGCCGCCCGCTTCAGTCGACCGGCTGGGTGGATGAGCCAGTGGCAGAAACGGACCCGGGCGATGCCGTCGCGGTTTGCACCGGGTTCATGGGAACGGTGATCAGCTTCGGATAGTTATAGGCCGCGCCATCGCTCATATCGACACCCGCACCGATGATGCCGCCGAACAGGAGGTTGCCGAACGCCATGCCTTTCGTGGTCGAGGCGACGGATTGTATCGCGGGCTGGTAGCCTGCCTTGGTGCATTTGACGTTCAGGGCATCATAGCCGCGATGGACGCTGACGGTTCCAGGCGTCCTGACGAACCACGAGCCCTTGTTGCTGGTAAGCGCGCACTCGGCCCCCGCCACGGACTCGCCGTTCGCCTGGGTCTGGACCGAAAGAACCTGATTGGTACCATCCACGATCGACGCGCAGCCCGCCGCAGGCAAAATAAACAGCATCGGCAGGACGATGCGGCCAGCTAGATTTTTCATTGAGACTCCCTCAGATCCTTGTTTCCAGGCGATAACAGATCGCCTTCGGCAAATTGCACGACATCGCAATAATTACAATATAGTGATTACTATTCGGTTAACATTTTTTCATGGAAAGATCGACCGACGCCAATGGTTTTCGACCGGGGCGAAACTGGGCCATAGAACGGCATGATCAGCGAGTCCCTGTCGCAGCTTTGGCGCTTCATCCCGGAAGCTCGCATCGTCGGTGGCGCGGTACGCGATCGCCTCGCCGGATTGCCGGTCAGTGACATCGATCTTGCCAGTCCGCTGACGCCCGCGGCGGTGATCGCCCGGCTTGAAGCGGCGGGCGTGCGGGTCATTCCCACCGGTCTCGCGCACGGCACCGTCACCGCCCTGCTCGGCGCGCAGACATTCGAAATCACCACCCTGCGCCATGATCGGGCGACCGATGGCCGCCATGCCGAGGTCATCTTTATCGATGACTGGCAGGCCGATGCCGCGCGGCGGGATTTCACCATCAACGCGATGTCGATGGACCGCGACGGCACGATCCACGATTATTTCGACGGCAAGGACGATCTGGCGGCGGGCCGGGTGCGGTTCGTCGGCGATCCGGCGCGGCGGATCACCGAGGATTATCTCCGTATTCTGCGGTTTTTCCGGTTCTTCGCCCGTTACGGGCATGGCGGCGCGGATCAAGCGGCAATTGCCTCCATCACCGCCCTGCGCGGCGGGTTGGCGCGCCTGTCCGCCGAGCGGGTGTGGCAGGAGATCGGGAAGATCCTCGCCGCCGAACACCCGCAGGCCGCGCTGCATCTGATGCGCGATACCGGCGTGCTTGCGCAAATTCTTCCCGAAGCCGGATCGCTCGATGCGCTCGACCGGCTGATCGCGCGCGGGGCGCCGGCGGACCGGCTGTTGCGCTTCGCGGCGCTGACGCCGGATGATCCCGGCATCGCGGAGCGGCTGAAACTTTCGGAGGTCGAGCGGACCACGCTCGCCTCGCTCCATCGCGCCCCGCTGCTTGACGCGGATGCCGATGATGCCGCGCTGCGGCGCGCTTTGGCCGACTGGCCGCACGAGGCGCTGATCGGCCGCAGCTGGATGGCGGACGGGCGGGAGGCCATCCGGGCGCGGCTCGCGGCGATGACGCGCCCGGAGTTTCCACTGAAAGGGCGCGATGCGCTTGCGCTGGGCGGCGCACCCGGCCCGCGGATCGGGCAGGCGCTCGCGGCGACGCGGGCGTGGTGGCGGGAGGGTGGTTGCGTCGCGGATCGCGCCGCCTGCCGCGCGGAACTCGCGCGGCTGATGGCGGTTCAGGACGGATCGGGCCGGTAACCGGTCGCGACGAGATAGAGTTCGCGGCTGTCCTTGCGGCTGGCTGCCGGTTTGGCATGGCGGACCAGTTCGAACCGGCGTTTCAGCAGCGCCAGCATGCCGCCCTGCGCGCCGCCCTGAAATAGCTTGGTCACGAACCCGCCACCCGGTTCGAGCGTCTTGAACGCGAAATCGAGCGCCAGTTCGGCGAGGCCCATGATGCGGAGGTGATCGGTCGCCATGTGGCCGGTGGTGTTGGGCGCCATGTCCGACAACACCAGATCGGCGCGTCCGCCCAGCGCCTCGCGCAGCGCGGTTTCCATCGCCTCGGCCTGAAAATCCCCCTGCAGCAAGGTCGCTCCCGGAATCGGGTCGATCGCCAGCAGATCGATCCCGACGACGCGCGCCGCCCCCCGCGCCAGCGCGATCTGGGTCCAGCCGCCGGGGGCCGCACCGAGATCGACCACGCGGCTCGATTTGCCGATCAGGCTGAACTTGTCATCGAGTTCGACCAGTTTGAACGCCGCGCGCGAGCGATAGCCCTTGGCTTTGGCCGCCTCGACATAGGGATCGTTCAACTGGCGGGTCAGCCATTTCTGCGACGAGGGCTTGTGCTTGCGCGCGGATTTCAGCCGGACCGTGGTGCGGCGGCCGGGCGAGATGTCATCGGTCATCGGGGTCAGTTCTGGTTGGGGTGGATCAGGCCTGGAAGCGGCGGGGTTTGGCGCGGGCGTTGCGGATCAGGCGCATCAGCATGCCCTCCCGCAGCCCGCGATCGGCGACCGCGAGTTCGCTCGCCGGCCACATGTCTTCGATGGCGGCGAAAATCGCGCAGCCGGGCAGCACGAAATCGACCCGGTCGGGGCCGATGCAGGGGTGTTCTGCGAGGCCGGACGGCCCCATGGCGCGAATCGCCGCAAGACCGCCGGCGACCTGTTCGCGCGCAAGCACCGCCCCGTCGATCGCGCCGCGCCGGTACCGGTCGAGATTGAGCGCGATGCCGGCGATGGTGGTGACGGTGCCGCTGGTGCCGATCAGACGCACCCCGCCCTGGCGGATTTCCTGACCGATCCGGTGGATCTGCTCGAATGGCCGCAGCAGGGATTTGATTTCCTCGACCACGGCGGTGAAGCCCATTTCACTCTCGCAGCACCCGCCGCACCGCTCCGAAAGCGTCACCACCCCGACCGGAATCGTGTGATAGCCGATCAATTGCGGCAATGAGCGGTCGGTGTCGCCGTGCGGGCCGGGCACCCGGACCCAGGCGATCTCGGTCGAGCCACCGCCGATGTCGAACAGCAGGGCGCGGCGTTCCGCCTGATTGATCAGCGAGGCGCAGCTTTCCATCGCGAGGCCGACTTCCTCGCGCGGCGAAATGGTTTCGATCGGCAGGCCGGTGGCGGCGCGGGCGCGGGCGACGAAGGCGGCGCCGTTTTCCGCCTGGCGGCAGGCTTCCGTCGCGATGGCGCGGATATCGCTGACCTGCCAGCGGTGCAGGCGCTCGGCGCAGGCGGAAAGCGCACCGATTGCGCGGTCCATCGCATCATCGGAGAGCGTGCCGGTCCGGTACAGACCTTCGCCGAGTCGGACCACGCGGCTGAAACTGTCCAGAACGTGAAACCCGCCGCCGCTCGGCACGCCCACCAGCATCCGGCAATTATTGGTCCCGAGATCGATCGCGGCAAAGGCCGGGGGCCGGGCGCGCCGTTCCACCGCAGCGACGCCGATGGTGGAGCGTCGCTCGGCTGGGCCCCGGATCGGCAGGGGGACGTTCGGCAGTACATAGTCGCTTGCCATGAGGTTTATATAATGAGCCCACCTATGGCCGCAGAGCAAGCCAGAATTGCATATCGCATGGATTTGATTGCGTGATGGTGCCGTTTGCTTCGCGGTGTTCGGGATGCTAGGGACATCCCGCACAGGTTTCCGCCTGGGGGATAGTTTAGCGGTAGAACTTCCGGCTCTGACCCGGACAGCCCTGGTTCGAATCCAGGTCCCCCAGCCAGTCCGCGACATTTCACGGTTTCACCGGTCCCTCTCCGCCCGATCCCAAAATTTGCCAGACGGGAAAAACAATGCCGCAATCCGCGCCGATCGCGCTATAGGTCGGTCAACGCGACATAAACGGCGAAATAAACGGGAGGATGGTTCATGATCGAAGACTGGCCGGAAATGGCAGCGACACTCGACGCCTCGATTCTCAAACTGCGCGAAGCCAACCCGCAGATCATGAACGCCTTCGGCATGATGGGGCGGTGGGCCCACACCAGTGGCGCGCTGGATCGCAAGACCAAGGAACTCATCGCTCTCGCGATCGGGGTGGTGACGCGGTGCCAGCCCTGCATCGCCTATCACGGGCGGGATGCGGCGCGGGCCGGGGCGACGCGTGAGGAAGTTTCGGACATGTTGGGGGTGGCGATTTTCATGGGCGGTGGCCCGGCCACCATGTACGCCGCGCAGGCGCTGGAGGCGTTCGATCAGGCCGATGCCTAGCCGGTGAACCGCCGGACCTCGCTTGACTTTATTTGAGTTGACCCGGAAAACTGCAAAGATTACTGACCACGCATAAGTTTACTTAAAACGAGCGTCAGCGAGGATCGCATGACCACGGCTTCCCTATCCGACCAAGTCAAATGGGCCGATGAATCGCCACGAGTTGGCTTCACCGGCATCGATGTTCACGCCATGATGGCAAAGGCTAGTCAGGTTTCGCACTTCCTCAGCATCATGGCCAATCCGCATCGGATCATGATTCTCTGCCACCTGACCTATGGCGAGTTCACTGTAAATGAACTGGAGGCGAAGATAAAAATCCGCCAGTCGCATTTGTCGCAGCAATTGAAGATATTGCGTGCCGAGGGCGTGGTGAAATGCCGCCGCGTATCGCGCTCCATCTATTACTCGCTCGATAGCGATGCGGCACATCAACTGGTCAAGGTGATCTACAAGAATTTCTGCCAGCAATCATAGTTCGATCCCGGGTTTTCAACACAACAACCCGAATAACTGCTCGTCGAGCATGAATGATTCGAGTTCTTCGAATCCCTCTTCGCTCAGCGAATAGACTCCGCCCCCTCGATGGCCACCGGCCTCTTCAGCGACCAACCCCGCTTTCACGAACCCATGCAGAAGGGCACGAATGTCGCTATCCGCGGCAAAACCGTGTTCATCACCAAACCGTGACCGAACCGTCTGTGCGATATCAATAAACCGCAGCGCCTCATCAGAACAGCAGGCAAGGATCGCGAACTGAAGTTTGCGGTGGATCATGTCGATCTGCCTTTGGACGTTTTTCCCTTCCGTATGGTGTAGCGTGACTGTTCCCGTCGCTCAACCGATAAACACCGGCACGATTTATTTAGATGGACATATTCTTACCGCTTGATATATCAAAGTCGGCAGAGTAATAAGACTGTGACGTCTAAGAATTCCGCTGCGCTGCACAATAATAATTAAGTTCAAGAGGAGGACGTAAGTGGCTGAAATCGTTGTTATGGGTGCCGGACTTGGCGGAAGCTTGATGGCCTATGAACTCGTGCCCGAATTGCGGGCGGGGGATCGTATAACCGTCATCGGCAGCAGCCCGTCTTATCAGTTCTACCCCTCGAACCCCTGGGTGGCGGTGGGATGGCGGACCCGGAAAGACGTCGAAGTCGATCTCACCGCCGTGATGAAGAAGAAAAAGATCAATTTCATCCCCCACCCGGCGCAGCGGGTCGATCCGGCCAATAACACCATCACCCTGCATGACGGCAGCGCGTTCAAATACGATTATCTCGTGATCGCGACCGGGCCTGATCTTGCGTTCGATGAAATTCCCGGCCTCGGCCCCGACGCGCACACGTTTTCGATTTGCGAAACCGGGCATGCCGTCCAGGCCTATGAAGGCTTCGAGGAATTGTGCCGCAATCCCGGCCCGGTCGTCATCGGTGCCGCGCAGGGTGTCTCCTGCTTCGGACCGGCCTACGAATTCGCCCTGATCCTCGACACCGAACTCCGCAAGCGCAAGCTGCGCAGCAAGGTGCCGATGACCTACGTTACCCCGGAACCGTATATCGGGCATCTCGGGCTCGATGGGGTGGGCGACACCAAGGGCCTGCTCGAAAGCGAGCTACGCAACCGGCACATCAAGTGGATCACCAATGCGCGGGTCAAGGAAATCACCGCCGGCAAAATGGTCTCCGAGGAAGTCGGCACCGATGGCAGCGTGATCAAAACCCACGAGCTGCCCTTCAAGTTTTCGATGATGATGCCGCCGTTCCGTGGTGTCGCCGCGATCAAGGGCATCGAGGGTCTGGTCAATCCGCGCGGCTTCGTGCTCATCGACGAATATCAGCGCAACCCGACCTTTCAGAACGTGTTCTCGGTCGGCGTCTGCGTCGCGATCCCGCCGATCGGGCCGACTCCGGTGCCGGTCGGCGTGCCGAAAACCGGTTTCATGATCGAATCGATGGTCACCGCGACGGCGCATAATATCGGCGCGCTGCTGCGCAATCGCGCACCCGACACCAAACCGACCTGGAATGCCGTGTGCATCGCGGATTTCGGCGATGGCGGCGTGGTGTTCGTCGCCCAGCCGCAATTGCCGCCGCGCGACGTCAACTGGTCCGCCGACGGCAAATGGGTCCATCTCGCCAAGATCGGCTTCGAGAAATACTTCATCCGAAAAATCAAGGGCGGCACCAGCGAGCCGGTCTATGAGAAATTCATGATGAAGACCATGAAAATCCACAAGTTGAAGCAGAAAACAACTCAGACCCGCCACGCCGCCGAATAATGGCACGGGCCGGACTTTCAATCCGGCCCGGTTCGTCAAAATTCTGATAGACGAAAAGAGTTCAAGATGCTGCTTCCCGTCCCACCCGCGACCAGTTTCACCCCGGTTTTCTCCCTCTTCGGCGGCGCGCTGATCGGCCTCGGCGCCGCAACCCTGTGGATCGGCAACGGCAGGGTCGCGGGCGTCAGCGGTGTCCTCGGCGGCCTGATCGAGCCGAAGGAGCGGGACTGGAAACTTGCGTTCGTCGCGGGAATGTTGCTCACCGGCCTGATCGCCCGGGTGCTCGGGATCGACCCGTCATTCCAACTCTCGGGGCCGCGCCTGCTGCTGGTCCCTGCGGGATTGCTGGTCGGGCTCGGTGCCGCGCTGGCCGGCGGGTGCGGGTCCGGGCACGGTATCTGCGGCCTGTCGCGACTGTCACCGCGCTCCATCGCCGCCACCGCGACGTTCATGGGTGTCGCCTTCGTCGCGGTTTTTATCACCCGCGTCATCGGCGGGATGTTCTGATGCGGGTGCTCATCGCCCTGATCGCGGGTGCATTGTTCAGCGCCGGCCTGTTGATTTCCGGAATGGGCGATCCGGCGAAGCTGCTGAATTTCCTCTCGGTCGGCCCCCGCTGGGACCCCAGCGTCGCCGTGGTCATGAGCGCGGGAGCAGCGGTGATGGCGTTGGGGTTCCTCACGGCGCGGTCATTGAGAAAGCCCTTGTTCACCGATGCGTTTGCGGTGCTGCCGCGCCACGGGATCAACCTGCGTCTGGTCGGCGGGGCCGCGATGTTCGGCCTCGGCTGGGGATTGATGGGCCTGTGTCCCGGCCCGGCGGTGGCGGATCTGGTGCTCCATCCGGGGCCGGTCGGTCTGTTCATCGTGCCGATGATCATCGGCATCTGGGGCTACCGGCTGTTCAACAAGTCGAAATCGGCGGCGGCAGCGCGGGTTGGCGTGTCGGTGTAGGCGGCGAGGCAGAGGGCGCGGTCAGACCCGCGCATCATGAAGTATCGAAACGAACCAAAAGCGGACGGGGCGGAATGAAACGAAATGGCAGGCAAATCGAAAACAGGGCGGAGACCGGAAATGCATAGATCGACCCTGCGTGCGCTTCTGCTGACCCTTGGCGGGGTTGTGCTGGTCGCCACCGGAGTTCCCGCCCATGCCGCGGGTGCGCCGATCTCGACCATCGCACCGAACTCGGCGAAATCGGCCAATCAGATCAGCCTCGGCGGCGTCGTCGTGCCGCTGCGCACCATCGATGCGGTCTCGCTGGTTTCTGGCCGGGTCAATTTCGTGCTCGGCTCGATCGGCACCCGCGTCACCGCCGGGCAGGTCGTCGTCGCGGTCAACAATTCCGCGCAGATGGCCAATCTTCAGGAAGCCCAGGCCGAACTGCTCTCGGCGCAGATCGGCTGGCAGACCGCGGACATCCAGTATACCCGCCAGCTCTACTCGCCGCGCTCGAACAATGTTGCGAGCCCGATGTCGATCGGCCCGTCCGGCCTGTTCAATCATTACTTCACCGGACCGTTCGCGCAGATGGCCGGACTCCAGGATCCGGGCCTCGACCGCTATGCGGATACGGTGCAGTCGAAAGATGAGCTTCTGCTGGCCGAACAGCAGATCCGCGTTGCCCAGGCCAGGGTCGCGAACGCGCAGAGCGCGCTGTCCGATACCGATACCTACGCCCCGTTCGACGGCGTGATCATGTCCAAACAGGTCGAGGTCGGCGGCACGGTGCAGCCCGGTTCGCCGCTGCTGGTCCTCGCCGATGTATCGCGGATGCTGGTCAAGGTGGATGTGCCCGAGGATCTGGTCCCCAGCATGCGCCTCGGCCAACCCGTGCCGATCACGATCGGGCGGACCGAACTGCCCGGAATCATCTATCAGATCTATCCGCTCGCCGCTCCGTCCACCCATACCGTGCCGATCAAGATCATGCTGCCGCCCGGTGCGCCGGTCGCTTCCGGCATGTACGCGACCATCACCCTGCCGGGGAACGGCGCGGATGGGGTCAGCCAGAGCCCGCAGGTCGCGGTGCCGGAAACCGCGCTGATCAAGGGATATTACCTGCCGTGCGTGCTGGTGGTGAACCCGCACACGCACAAGACCGAAATCCATGTTCTGCGCCTCGGTGAAACCCTGCCGCACGGCATGGTCGTGGTGCTGGCCGGGCTGAAATCGGGCGATCAGGTCGTGCTGCATCCGCCGGCCCACGCGGCGAGCGGCTGGGAGCCGGGCCACTCGCAGCACGCCGTGGCCGACCGTTCAGGCGCGTCCTCCCGTGGATGATTACCCCGGCCCACCGCCGCCCGCGGCACCGGAGGATGGCCGCAATGCCGGCGGTGCGGGCGTGAACCCGCAATCGCCACCCGCTGCGCGGGACACCACCGGCGATCCACGCGGCGAGCGCCACGGCCCGCGCGGTGCGTCCCCGCAAACGCCGAAATCGCCCGGTCTCGCCGGTGGCATCGCGCGGATGTTCGTCCGCTCGCCGGTCACGCCGCTGCTCTACATCATGGCTTTCTTCTTCGGCCTGATCGGCTTCTTTCAGATCCCGTATCAGCAGAATCCGCAGATTTCGGTGCCTTTCGTCGATATCTTCGTGAGCTATCCCGGCGCCTCGCCCAACCAGGTCGAGCGTCTGGTGACCGATCCGCTGGAACTGCTGATGACCAGCCTTCAGGGCGTCCGCCATGTCTATGGCGTGTCCGAGCCGGGCCGCTCGATGGTCACGGTCAGGTTCGCCGTCGGTCAGCACGCGACCGACGCGTTGCAGCGGCTCTACACCAAGATTTTCAGCCACCTCAACGCCATGCCGGCCGGCGCCTCGCAGCCGCTGGTGGTGCCGAAGGGGGTGAACAGCGTTCCGTTCTTCAACGTCACGCTCTGGTCCAAAACGATGGGCCCGGCCCGGCTCGACGATATCGGGCAGGTGGTGCTGCAGGAACTGATGACGATCCCCGGCACGGCGGACGGATTCACCGTCCACGGCCAGCGCGAGGAAGTGCAGATCCACGTGCTGCCGAGCCGGCTCAACGCCTACGGTATTCCCCTGACCAAAATCGCCGAGGTCATTCGCACCGCGAATTTGTCGGCCGAGGTCGGGCACATCACCCAGTCCAATCATTATCTCAAGGTCTATACCGGCAAGTTCCTCTCCAATCCGCAGGAGATCGAAAACCTCGTGGTCGGCGTCTATCACGGCTCGCCGGTCTATCTCGATCAGGTCGCCAAGGTCACGTTCGGTGCCGGCGCGCCCAACAAGATGGTGCAGTTCTTCGCCCCCGGCGGCGTCCACCACACGGCGGTGAACGGGGCCCCGGCGGTGACCATCGCGATCGCCAAAAAATCGGGCGCGAACACCGTGGTCATGGCGCATCAGATCCTCGCGAACCTCAAGAGTTTCGAAGGCACGATCATCCCGAGCGACGTGCATGTCACGGTCAGCCGCAACGAGGGCAAATCGGCTGAAGGCAAGGTCAACGAGCTGCTGTTCAAACTGGTTCTGGAAACCTCGCTGGTCGCCTTCCTGGTGTTCCTGGTCCTCGGCTGGCGACCGGCCTTCGTGACCCTGCTGATCATCCCGGTGGTGATCCTGTTCACGATCTTCCTCGCCCAGCACCTCGGCTACACGCTCAACCGGGTCAGTCTGTTCGCGTTGATCCTGACCATCGCCATCCTGGTCGATGATGCAATCGTGGTGGTCGAGAACATCTATCGCCGCTGGCTGGAGGCCGGGCGCGTCACGGCGGCCCTCACGATCGACGCCGTGCGCGAAGTCGGCAACCCGACCATCGTGGCGACCCTCACCGTCGTGGTCGCCCTGCTGCCGATGGCCTTCGTGCGCGGCATGATGGGGCCGTACATGATCGCGATCCCGATCCTCGGATCGGCCGCGATGATCTTCTCGCTGTTCGCCGCCTTCGTGTTCACCCCCTATCTGATCCAGAAAATCCCGCCCAACATGGCGCGGATGCGCCGCGCGGGCGAGCGCGAGCACCGCCAGAGCCGCAAACTAGCTGGCTTTTACAAATGGATGATGGACGGGTTGCTGGCAAAGGCATGGCGCCGCCGGGCGCTGATCGGGCTCATCGTGATGGGCCTCGCCGGGGTCGGCGCGCTGTTCTATTTCGATGGCGTCATCATGACCATGCTGCCGGAGGACAACGTCAATCATTTCGACGTGGTGCTGAGCATGCGGGCGGGCACGCCGGTCGAGGAGACCTATAATACCGCCCGCGCGATGATCGAGCGGATCGACCGGATGCGCTACGTCAGGAACAGCCAGCTCTATGTCGGCGCGCCCGAGCCGTTTTCGTTCAACGGCATGGTGCGGCACTACTACCTGCGCGACAAGCCGTGGCAGGCGATGATCCATGTCGAGCTGAACGACCGCCGCCCGATCCAGAGCCACGCCGTGGCGCTGCGGGCCGTGGCCAATCTCGATGCGCTGGCCAAAACGCTCAAGACGCCGATCAAATCGGTTCAGGTGGTGGAATCGCCGCCCGGCCCGCCGGTCCGTCGCAGCGTGGTCGCCGTGGTGTACGGCCCGGACCAGCAGGCCCGCGACAAATTCGCGGCGGTGCTCGCGCATGATTTCGGCAAGGCGCGCAGCATCGGCGAGGTCGATAGTTCGCTCGAATACGCCTACCCGGTCTGGCACTTCAAGATCGACCAGCTCAAGGCCGCGATCGCCGGGGTCGATGATCGCTCGATCAAGCGCAGCCTCGAACTCGCCCTGAATGATGAAACCATCGCCTCGCTGCCCCAGGGCGGCACGTTCAAAACCGTGCCGGTCAAGCTGAGCGTGCCGATGGGCACCCGCGCCGAAGCCGGCAAGCTGCTGCAACTCCCGGTCTCGACCGATCAGGGCAGCGCGGTCCCGCTCAGCGAGGTCGGCACACCCAAGCTCAGCCATGAGGAACCGACCCTGCTGCAACGCGATCTCCGCTCGGTCGCCTACGTCACCGGCGCCTCGATCGGCCAGCTCGCCGCCCCGATCTACGGGATGCTCGAAGTCGATACCATGCTGCAGAAGGCGAAATACCCGACCTGCACCTACACGGCCCCCCCGACCGACGTGAACAAGGTGGGCTGCTACTGGACCGGAAGCTGGACCGTGACGTTCGAGACCTTCCTCGACATGGGAATCGCCTTCGGTGTCGCGTTCTTCCTGATCTACATGGTGCTCGCCGCCGAATTCCGTGGTCTCGTGATGCCGGTGGTGATCATGGTGCCGATCTTCCTGACCATGCTCGGGATCGTTCCCGGTCACTGGCTGTTCGGCGCGCCCTTCACCGCGACCTCGATGATCGGCTTCATCGCGCTCATGGGCATCATCGTGCGCAACTCGATCCTGCTGGTCGATTTCGCCCAGCACGCGGTGATCGAGGGGGCGACCGTGCGCGAGGCCGTGGTCGCCGCCTGCGCGGCGCGCACCCGCCCGATCCTGATCACCGCGGCGGTGCTGATGATCGGCTCGATGTTCATCATCAGCTCGCCGATTTTCCAGGGCATGGGCCTGTCGCTGCTGTTCGGCACCTTGGTCTCGACCTTGCTGACCCTGATCGTGGTGCCGCTCGGCATCAACATTGCGGGCAATTACCTGCTGCCGCACGAAATGCGGCGTCAGGCCGATGATGAAGGCGAGCCCGAGGCGCCCCCGGCACAGCCAGTCCCGGCCGGACCGGCGGCTTCGCCCTACGGCACCTACGAAGGCTAGACGATGCGACACGAGACAAGGTGGAGGAAAAACCGAAATGAAACGTAAAATCAGTCTGTTGAAATGGAGCCTGATCGGCGGGGTCGCCTATCTCGCGCTCGGCGCGGCCTATGCGGGGCCGATTGCCGCGGCACCTGCCGCTGCCACGCCGCCGACCCAGCAGGTGCCGCCGCCCCCCGGCCCGTTCGTCGCGCAGCCGCAGGCGACCGCGCCCCGGATGGCTCCGGCTCAGGGCTATTATCCGGCACCCGGTTACGTCGCGATGCCGCCTTACGGATACATGCGGCCGCAATACCCGATGGTCGCGCCGCAGCAGGGCTATTATCCGCCGCCGGGCTACGACCGCCCGATGCCGTATGGCTACCCGCCGCAGCCTCAGCAGATGCAGCAGCGGCCCCAGCCGATGATGGCCAAACCGCAGCCCCAGGCAGAACAGCAACACCCGATGGCAGCGCCGCCGCACCCGATGCCGATGCAGCCGGGCTATTATCCGCGTCCCTATTATCCGATGCCCTACGGCTATCCGCCGCAAATGGCGCAGCCACAACCGCAGCAGCCCCAGCCCCAGCCCCAGCCCCAGCCCCAGCAGGCAGCGAAGCCTCAGCCGCAACAGCAAGCCGCACAGCCACATCCCGCGCCGCAACCGCAACAGCCGATGCAGCCGGGCTATTATCCACACCCCTATTATCCGCAGATGCCCTATGGCTGGGCCCCGCCCGGCTATTATCCGCCGCCCTACGGCTATCCTGCCTATGGCGCGCAGCCCATGATGGCCCGGCCCCAGCAGACCATGCCCCCGCAGAATACCCAGGCGGCACCGCAGCACGCGGCCCCTGCGCCGAACGGGGCGAAGTCCGATCCCGGCAAACCCGCGCAGCAGAAAGCCGCCCAGCCGCAACAGACCCAACCGCCGCAACAGCCGCAGATGCGTCCGATGATGGCGCCCCCCGGCTATTATCCCCCGCCCTACGGCTACCCGATGCCGCAGAACAACGCGGTCATGGCGCCGCAGGCCTATTATCGGCCCCAGCCGCAGCCTTATTACGCGCAACGGGTCTGGTACGCGCAGCCGCGCTACGCAGCGCCACCGCAATACTATTACCCGGCAATGCCGGTGGCCTATCCGGTCGCGCGCTGGCCGGTGAATGTTCAGCCGAGGCCCTATGCCGCCCCCTACGGATATCCGCAGGCGGAACCGGCCTATCGCGCACCGCAATATCGATATCCGGTGCCCCAGGTCTGGTCGCGCCCGGTCATGTATCAGTATGGAGCAACCATGGGCGGGTACGTCCCGCAGGCCTATGTACCGCGGGCCTACGTCGCTCCCTACGCACCGTTCGCGAGGGCAGAAAACACGGTCGCCCCGGCCCCGATTCCGGCTTTGGCACCGGCAGCACCCGTCGCGGCAAGTCCGGCCTCAACTGGTGCCGCGCCGCTCAAGACCCGTCCGAACACGGTCTGGGCCTCCTACGGCACCGGTTCCGCGCCGCAGGCACCGGTTGCTGCCTCCGCGCCATCGAATTCGCCATCCCCCGGCTTCTGGATGGCCCCGTCTCAGCAGGTCCAGAAATGAACCTGGTGATCCCGCCGGCAACGGGTCGTTGGGGGCCTTGTCATGCCCCGTTTGCCGAATGCGGTCCGGCACAGCGAGGGTTCGCCCCCGCTGCCGCCACGGCCGGACCATCGCAGATGCGGAATTCCTCCGCTCCTGCCGAGAAACGACGCAAGTTCGTCGAAACACCGAAGGAGAGTGACGTGCAAGAGAGTAAGAGACGATTGATCCTGACCACCGGGATCGGCTGTATCGCCGCAATGGGCCTGATGGCGGGGTCGGCCCTGGCACAAGGCGCACCGGCCAAATCGACCCCGGCGGCCACCACGCCGGCGGCCGCACCGCCGACCTACGCGCCGCCGCCGTATTACTACGGCTACCCGAGCGCCCCGGCCCAGAACGGCCCGGGTCCCATGATGGGCAATAGCGGCACCTATGGCGGCAGCACCGGTCCGATGTCCGGCAGCACCGGCCCGATGGACATGGGCAGCATGGACATGAACTTCCCGAAGGGCGGCCCGATGTCCGGCAGCACCGGCCCGATGAGCGGCTATGGCGGACCGATGACCGGCGGCTATCAGGGAACCGGCGCGCAGCCGGGTTATGCCCCGCCGCCGCCGCAATACTACGCGCCGCCGCCGGTTGCCTATCAGCAGCCTCCGATGCCGCAGCAGCCGCAAATGCAGCCCGCTCCGCAGATGCAGCCGCCCCCGGGATATTACCCGCCGCCGCCCCCGGAATATTACGCGCCGCAGCCTTATCAGGCGCCATATTCCGGTGGGTCCAACGGGCCCGGCCCGATGAACGGATCGAGCGGTCCGTTCGGCGGAAGCTCCGGTCCGTTCTCCGGCAGCTCCGGCCCGATGAACATGGGCAGCATGGACATGAACTTCCCCAAGGGCGGGCCGTTCACCACCAGCGGTGGCCCGGTCAGCGGCTATGGCGGCCCGATGACGGGTGGCTACAACGGGTCGGGCTACTGACGCCCCGCTCGATCTGACGATGTCGGGCACCCGCAGCGAACGTGAAGCTGCGGGTGCCACCGGACAAGACCGTTGATGTGACCTGCCGGATGACGCGCTTGTCCAATGTCTGTTCACGCCTGATGGTTTTACGGAGGTAAAAGTGATGTTGTTTTTCAATCCAAAGCGTTTCGCGATTGTCGCCGGTCTCATCGGCACGATGTGTGCAGTCGGACCGTGTCTGACCGCGGCCCATGCCGACTGGCCGATGCCGTGGAACAACGGCTATAATAACGGCTATAATAATGGCTGGAGCACGCCGTGGGGCGGCAACGGCGGCAATCCGTTCTCGACGATGATGAATGGTGGCCCGTGGTCCGGCAACAGCGGCCCGTTCTCGGGCAATTCCGGCCCCTGGAACATGGGCAGCCTGAACATGAACATGCCCCATGGCGGCCCGATCAGCGGCTATGGCGGTCCGATCTCCGGTTATGGCGGCCCCATTTCAGGCTATGCCAGTACCGGCAATGGCTATGGCTACGGCTATGGCGGCGTGCCGAACTATGCGCCGCCGAGCTACCCACCGCCAAGCTATGCACCGGCCCCGGCCTATGGCGTCCCCCCCTATGGCGGCATGCAGCCACCGCCCTACGGCACTTATGGCTACGGCAATCCGTAATGCGGAAACCCGTGCCCGGTCAGGCACGGGTCTCTGCGCCTTGAAGTACTGATCCTGAAAGAACAAATCCAATGAAGCGTTTTCTTGTCTGGTTGATTGTTGTCGTGGTCGTGGTCGGTGGCGGTTTCGTCGTCTGGCGGCACGAGGAGGCGCGCAACGACCGCCTCGTCGCAACCAACGATACCCCCCTGCCGGCGACCTCATCCTCCACCACCGCGACAGCGACCGACCAGACCGGAACCACCGGTGGCGCGACCGGCCATGCCACGTCCGATGACGATACGACCACCACCACGCATCAGCCGAAAACCTACACGATCAAGCCGGTCCCCAAGCCCACACCGGACTCATCCTCCACCGCGGCGACCACGCCGGCAGTTCCGGGAACCGCCACCACCACACCCAAGAATGACGCCACCACGCCCTCCACCGCCACAACCACAACCACCACGACGACGACACCCAAGCCATCCGCGACCGCGACCGCGACCCCGACTCAGGCGACCACTCCGGCGACCACTCCGACCCCGGCTGAAACGCCCAAGCCCGCGCCCGCCACGCCGGCCGTCACGCCCTCAACCCAACCCGCCGCGACAAAACCGGCCAATGCCGCGCTCGACGCCCAGTTCCAGAAAGCGCGCACCGCCTTCTGGCAGCGCCAATACCCCGCCGCGATCGACGATTACGCCGCGATCGAGAAAGACCACCCGGACAACGCCACCGCCTGGGGCGAACAGGGCAACGTCTACCTCGCGGGCGGCGATCGCCCGATGGCGGCGAAAGCATTCGAACATGCCGCCCGCCTCCGCGTGAAACAGGGGGCCGATTGCGCGCAGATCGAGCCGATGCTGCCATGGATCGCGGCATCGGATGCCAAGGCAGCCCACGAGATCGCGACCTCGGCGCATTGCCCCGGCACCTGAAGCGCCGGAGCGTGCCAAGCAGCGCGCGCCGTGGCTGGCCGGTTGACGGCCCGGCCACGGCGCGCCTCCCCGACCCTCGTGCAGCCTCGGAGGCGACCGTCCAGCCATGAAATACAATATCGATCTCACCAAACGCATCCAGGAACTCCGGGACCATCTCGCGCGCGAGAACCGCACGATGCTGGGCGCGGTCGATCAGTTCGAAGAACTCGACCGCATCGCCTGGCGCATGGGCATGCTCGACCAGCACCATTCCTTCGTTACCCAGATCCAGTGGTGGCCGATGATCGCCTGCCTCGGCACCTTCTCGGCCGGGAAATCCACCTTCATCAACGACTATCTCGGCTGCAAGGTGCAGGCGACCGGCAATCAGGCGGTGGATGACCGTTTCACCGTGATCTGCAGCGGCCCGGAATCCGATGCCCGCGTCCTTCCCGGGCGTGCGCTCGATGCCGATCCCCGGTTTCCGTTCTACCAGATCAGCCTCGATCTGGAGACCATCGGCGCGGGCGAGGGCAAGCGGATCGACCGCTACCTGCAACTCAAGAGCGTGAAGGTCGATCGCCTGAAAGGCCGCATCCTGATCGACTCTCCCGGCTTCGATGCCGATGTCACCCGCAGCGGCATCCTGAAAATCTCCCAGCTCATCATCGACCGGGCCGATCTCGTGCTGGTCTTCTTCGATGCCCGCCACGCCGAGCCCGGCGCGATGCAGGAAACCCTGCGGCATCTGGTCGCGGGCACGGTCAACCGCCCGGATTCCAACAAATTCCTCTTCATCCTCAACCAGATCGACGCGACCTCGCATGAGGACAATCTTGAGGAAGTCACCGGCGCCTGGCAGCGCGCGGTCGCCACGCAGGGGCTCAACAGCGGGCAGTTCTTCCTGATCTATTCCGAGGAAGCGGCAACCGGTTTCGAAAGCGAAGACCAGCATCACCGCTACCAGCGCAAGCGCGATCGCGATCTGGAGGGCATCAACAAGCGGATCGACAAAGTCACGGTCGAACGAACCTACCGGGTGGTCGGCAACCTCGAAGTCATCGCGGACCGCATGGTGGAACAATGGGTTCCCACGCTCAACCAGTATATCCGGCGGTGGCGGCGCGCGGTGACGCTGAGCGATATCGCCGCCGTCATCCTCGTCATCGCGGCGCTGGCATTCGCCTTCATCCGTCTGTTCGTGCGCGATGGCCGTCTTTCACAGCCGATCGGCCAGATCGTGACCGATCACCAACCGGCCCTCGCGATCATCGCGGGCGCCATCGCGGTGTTTCTGATCGCGGTGCACATGTCCGCCAAAAACGCCGCGAGCCGCCGGCTCGTCAAACGCATCCCGGCGGACGACATGGTCGATCTCCGCGCCGCGTTCCGCAAGCACACCGCCCATTGGCTGTTCCCCTTGTGGCGGCGTCATCCGGTCGGCTGGCGCGGCAGCGTCCGGACCCGGCTCGAAAACGTCAAGCGCGCGGCCCGCGACCTGATGCGCCAGACCAACGATCTCTACGCCCGGCCCGCCGGCACGGAACCCCTGGTGGCCGACGCCGCGAGCCGGCCCGCCCGCTCGGTCGAAAGCCCGGCGAACTGACCGCGATGAACGACCCCGAAGTCACCAACCGGCGTGGTAGCAGTGCAGGCGGACCACCTCCGCCATGCTGAACAATAATCACGAGCGGAACGCGACTTTTATCAAAGACACCACACCGCCGCCGCGATTTTTCGTTGAAAAATTGCGACATCCGGGCTAGAACGAAGCTGCAAAAATAAGGAGGAATGGTCATGCCGGCACTGTTTTCAGACCAATGGGTCTCACTCTATGGCGATGCCTGGAACAGCGATCCGGAGCTGAGCGGCGCGCTCGCCAAAATCGGCTTCAATTCGACCATCGCCTATGGTTTTCAGGGCGAGGACAACCCGCGCTGCTATATCAAGGTCGAAGGCGGTGCCGTGACGGAGTCCGGGGCCTATTCCGGCCAGCCCCTGAGCTGGGATCTGCGCGCCAGCCCGGCGGACTGGGATAAATGGATGTCCAAAGGCCTCGGCATGATGTCGCTCGGCATCGCCTACACCACCGGAAAGCTGAAATTCAAGGTGGGCGACTACACCGCGATGGTCAAAAACCCCGCAATGGCCGGCCCCTTCATCAAGAGCTTTTCGGCGATGGGTCGAGTTCCGAGGGATTGATGCGTTGGGTGTGATGTCAGCCGTCACGAAACCTCTCGATCCGGCAGGGCGCAGCATCATGGGCTCCATGATCTGCGCCCTGCTGAACGATCGAACCAGTTCCCGCACTATCCTCGGTGCCGCGGATCAACTGGCCGATCTGGTGGGGCACCTGCAGATCTCGGCGCTCGCCATCCGCGCCGAACCGAGCGACGTCATCGGCTCGACCGAAGACATGCTCTCCGAAGACGACGAGCAGAAGATCAGGGCGGAGGAAGACCGCCGGGTCCGGTCCCTGCACTGGGCGTTCAAGACCTGGCTGGCCAATGCCGACCGGCCCGATCCCCCGTGCTGGATCGACCGCGAAGGCAACATCAAAGCCCTGATCAAGGGCTACGGCAGGACCGCCGCGTATTTCGTCGCCGGCCAGCCCGGCAGAACCATCAACTGCGCCGAAAAAAAACAGATCTGCGCCGCCCTGTTCCAATGCGGCAAGCCGGTGCTGGTCACCCCCCCCCGCGCGCAGGCCGGGTTCGGACGTTCGGTGGCCATGATATGGCGCGGCTACCGCAACGCGAGAGACATAATTTCAGCCGCGATGCCGATTTTCTCCCAGGCCGACGAGATCCACGTGCTGGTCGATTCGATCCGCCCGACCCCCGATATCCTGATCGCGGAGTTGTTCGCGACCCACCACGCCCGACTCCACATCCACCGGCCCAGGGCAGGTTTTTCCCTCCGCAACGCCGGAGCGACCGTGCTCGATATCGTGCGCAAGGCCGATGCCGACCTTCTGGTCATGAACGCCTGCGCCAAACCAACCTGGCCGATGCCGTTCCTCTACGGCAGCGCCACGGAATTCATCCTGAAGAACAGCACCATCCCGATCCTGCTCGGCCGCTGATTCCACCCGGGCCTGACCCGCATTCCACCAAACGCGCCGAGGTGATAGAGCGGCCCCAGTCGCCGTCCCGGAGCCCCGCATGACCGTTCTGACCAACGCCGAAATCGTCCTCGCGGACCGCGTCATCACCGGCACGCTGGTGATCGCGAACGGCCTGATCACCGAAATCACCCCCGGAACGCACCCAACCGGCATCGATTGCGCGGGCGACTACCTGATCCCCGGCATCGTCGATCTCCATACCGACAATCTCGAACGCCAGGTCCTGCCCCGCAGCAACGCCCGCTGGCCCTCCCGCTCGGCCCTGCTCGCCCACGACGCGCAATGCGCCATCGCCGGCGTCACCACCGTGTTCGACGCGCTCTGCCTCGGCGACAGCCTCGACAACCAGCGCCACCAGACCTTCGTGGACGGCATGCGCGACCTGCGCGACCTCGCGGATACCGGCGCGCTCAAGGCCGAGCACTTCCTCCATCTCCGCTGCGAACTTCCCGCCGCCGACCTGCCCGCCCTGCTCGACAGCGCGATCGGCGACCCCCGCACCCGCCTGCTCAGCGTGATGGACCACAGCCCCGGCGTCGGCCAGTTCGCCGACCTCGAAAAATACCGCGCCATGCGCCGCCATGACGGCCACACCGAGGACGCGATCACCGCGATGATCGAGCGCCTGACGGACGCCCAGTCCCGCTTCACCCGCCCCAACCGCGCCGCCGTGCTCGAACGCGCCCGCACAAGCGCCGTCCCGATCGCCTCGCACGACGACCGCACCACCGGGGAGATTGCCCGCAACCACGATGAAGGCATCGCCATCGCCGAATTTCCGGTCACCCGCGAAGCCGCCGCCGCCGCCCGCGCCTGCGGCATGAGCATCATCGCCGGCGCCCCCAACATCGTGCGCGGCGGCTCGCACTCCGGCAATGTCGCCGCGATCGACCTGATCCGCGACAGGCTGGTCGACGCCCTGGCCTCCGACTACGTCCCCGCCGCCATGCTCGAAGCCGCCTTCGCCTGCGCCCATATTGGCGCCTGCACCGGTGCCTGCACCTTGGCCGAAGCCATCGCCCTGATCACCGCCAACCCCGCCGCCATGGTCGGCCTGACCGATCGCGGCCGCCTCGCGCCCGGCCAGCGCGCCGACCTCATCCGCGTCCACCTCCACGAAACCCACCCCATCGTCCGCGCGGTCTGGCGCGCCGGCGACCGCGTGGCCTGACCCCGCCGCGCCGGCCCGGCGATACATCCCGGTTACAGCCGGCAAGTTGAAAGTTCCGTCACGATTCCGTTATATGCCTCCCACACGTCTCCGTGATGGTTCGAGGAAGGATGCCCGCCAGCCAATGATCATTTCCCACCAGGACCGCTTTGTGTTCATCCATAATCCCAAATGCGCCGGCTCAAGTTTCCGCCACCAGATCGCCCATCTTCACGACGACGCCCCGACCTTCTGGGACATCCACTTCAACCACCATCTCGGCCTGCACCTCGACCATGCCCATTTGCGGGTCTGGGAACTCCGCGCGTTCCATGGCGATCTGCTCGAACGGTTGCGGGGATACCGTTCGGTCGTCTTCGTCCGCAACCCGATCCGCCGCCTCGCCTCGGCCATCGTGCATCACATCGGCGCCTACCGCCCCGAACTGCAATTCGCCGATTGCGACCGTCGGGACCAGATCGCGATCGTCGACCGCATCATCGATGAATTAACGATCGAACGCATCATCACCGACTACCGCTATGTGCATTTCTCGCCACAACGCTGGTTCTTCATGCACCCGGATGACACACTCGCCTGGAAAGTCCTTCCCCTGTCCAACGATGCGGAGTCGATCCTGCCAGGGTTCGACGCGCTCGGATTGCCCCGCGCCGCGCCCGAACCGATCAATACCGCCCCGATCGACTACAGCCACCTGCTCAATCATCCGCGCCTGCTTCTGTTCGGCGTCGATTTCTACGCAGGCGATTTCGAGGCATTCCACCGGCTCGACCTGCCGACCTCGCTGACCACCCTGCCTTAGCCCGCGGCCGCCGGATTTCCCTGAGCGACCCTTGCGAGCCCAGCCGCGCCGCAAACCTCAGGCGGTTTCCTTGAACAACTCCCGCCCGATCAGCATCCGCCTTATCTCCGAAGTCCCCGCCCCGATCTCGTACAATTTGGCATCGCGCAGCAGCCGCCCGGTCGGATAATCGTTGATATACCCGTTGCCGCCGAGGCACTGGATCGCCTCCAGCGCCATCCAGGTCGCCCGTTCGGCGGCATACAAAATCGCCCCGGCGGCATCCTTGCGGCTGGTCATCCCCCGGTCGCACGCCCGCAGCACCGCATAAACATAGGCGCGCGCCGCCGAATGGGTCACGTACATATCCGCGAGCTTGCCCTGGATCAGCTGGAACTCCCCGATCTTCCGCCCGAACTGCTCGCGCTCATGAACATACGGCACCACAATATCCAGCGCCGCCTGCATGATCCCGAGCGGCCCGGCCGCCAGCACCGCGCGCTCGTAATCGAGCCCGCTCATCAGCACGTTCACCCCGCGCCCCAGCCCGCCGAGAATATTCGCCTCCGGCACCGCGCACTCCTCGAACACCAGCTCCCCGGTATTCGAGCCGCGCATCCCGAGCTTGTCGAGCTTCTGCGCGCAGGAAAATCCCTTCATGGTCTTCTCGACGATGAACGCGGTGATCCCGCGCGCCCCCGCCGCCGGATCGGTCTTGGCATAGACCACCAGCGTATCGGCATCCGGCCCGTTGGTGATCCACATCTTGGTCCCGTTGAGCACGTAATCGCCGCCCCGCCGGTCCGCCCGCAACCGCATCGAAACCACGTCCGACCCCGCGCCCGGCTCGCTCATCGCCAGCGCCCCCACCGCCGAGCCATCGATCAGCCCCGGCAGATACCGCCGCTTCTGCGCCTCGGTCCCGTTCAGATTGATCTGGTTGACGCATAAATTGGAATGCGCCCCGTAGGACAGCCCGACCGAGGCGGACGCCCGCGAAATCTCCTCCATCGCCACCGCATGCGCGAGATACCCCATCCCCGCCCCGCCATACGCTTCCGGCACCGTCACCCCGAGCAGCCCCATCGCCCCGAATTTCGGCCATAAATCGGCGGGAAATTCATTCTCCCGATCGATCGCGGCGGCGCGCGGCGCAATCTCGGCGGCGGCGAACCGCCGCACCGAGTCCCGCAGCGCATCGATCTCCTCGCCGAGGTCGAAATCGAGCGTGGTCCGGTCATTGGCGAGCATGGCGCGTATCCCCCTTGGTCGTGGCAGCTTCCAGCCATGCCCAGAGCCCGAGCGATGCGCCGATGATGCCTTCGGTGCCGTTGTAATTCACCGTGGCGACGATGCCCACCGCCAGCGCCGCAACCCCGAGGCTCCGGCGCGCGAAAGCGAACCCCACAACCCCCAGCAGCAGGGCAGCCATGCCGAACCAGCGTTCATACTGCGCCCACAGCACCGCCTGGCGCACCACGCAGACCAGCGGCGGATGCGCCGCCGCGCAAATCCCGACATAGGCGCGCGGCACGATGGTCAATTCCCGAAACAGGATCGCCGCCGCCGCCCAACCCGCGACCACCGCGATTCCCACCCCGTCCGCCCGCTGCAATCTTGCCCTCATCCGATCCGCCCCGTAATGGTGCGTCGCGGAAATGCCCGGCGACACACGGAATTTGTACCACGAAATCATGAACGATCAGAAGCCACTCAGTTTCCAGGATATGATCCTCGCCCTGCACCGGTTCTGGGCGGCGCAGGGCTGCGTCATCCTGCAACCCTACGACATCGAAATGGGCGCCGGCACCTTCCACCCCGCCACCACCCTGCGCGCCCTCGGCCCCAAACCCTGGGCCGCCGCCTACGTCCAGCCCTCGCGCCGCCCGTCCGATGGCCGGTATGGCGAAAACCCCAACCGGCTCCAGCATTATTACCAGTATCAGGTCATCATCAAACCCAGTCCGGAAAACGCGCAGGACCTGCTGCTCGACAGTTACCGCGCCATCGGGCTCGACCCGCTGCTGCACGATTTCCGCTTCGTCGAGGATGATTGGGAAAGCCCCACCCTCGGTGCCTGGGGCCTCGGCTGGGAAATCTGGTGCGACGGGATGGAGGTCGGCCAGTTCACCTATTTCCAGCAGGTCGGCGGCATCGCGGTCGATCTGCCGAGCTTCGAAATGACCTACGGGCTGGAACGCCTCGCCATGTACGTCCAGGGCGTCGAAAACGTGTTCGACCTCGCCTTCAATCCGCCCGGCACGCCCCGCTCGCTGAGCTATGGCGATGTCTTCCGCCGCGCCGAGCGCGATTACTCGACCCATAATTTCGAGGTCGCGAACACCGACATGCTGATCCGCCACTTCGCGGATGCCGAGGCCGAATGCGCGGCCCTGATCGCCCGCAACCTCGCCCAACCGGCCTATGATTACTGCATCAAGGCGAGCCATCTATTCAACCTGCTCGACGCGCGCGGCGTCATCTCGGTCGCCGAACGCGCCAGCTACATCGGCCGGGTCCGAACCCTCGCCAAATCCTGCGCCGAAGCCTGGGTCGCCGGAGAGCGGGTCTGATGGCCGAATTTTTCCTCGAATTATTCTCCGAAGAAATCCCGGCGCGGATGCAGGCGCAGGCCGCCGATCATCTCGCGAAAATCGCGGGGCAGGCGCTGGCCCCGTTGCAGCCGCACGATATCGTTACTTTCCATGGCCCCCGGCGGATCGCGCTCGGTGCCACGATGTCCTCCGAAACGCCATCGGGCGAGATCGAGTTGCGCGGCCCGAAACGCGGCGCGCCCGCCCAGGCGCTCGAAGGGTTCCTCCGCAAAAACAACGCCGACCGTGCCGATCTGGTCGAGGAGGGCGAACATTTCCTGCTCCGCCGCACCATCGCCGCGCGCCCCGCCGCCGATGTCATCCTGACCGATCTCGCCCGCGCGCTGGCCGCCTTCCCCTGGCCGAAATCGATGCGCTGGGGCCAGAGCGGCGGCTTCACCTGGGTGCGCCCCCTGCGCCGGATCGTCTGCCTGCTCGATGGCGAGATCGTGCCGATCGTCCTCGGTCCCATCACCGCCTCGAACCTCTCGGAAGGCCACCGCTTCCTCGTCCCCGGCGCGTTCGAGGTTTCCGATGCCGCGCAATGGCATGCCGAACTGACACGGCGCTGCGTCGTCGCCGATGCCGGCAAGCGCCGCGCGATGATCGCGATGCGCCTCGACCATGAAGCGCAGGCGCGCGGCCTCGCCATCGTCCGGGACGACGCCTTGCTCGATGAAGTCACCGGGCTGGTCGAATACCCGGTGCCGATGATCGGCTCGATCGAGCAGCGCTTCATGGCGCTGCCCCCGGAAGTGCGCGAACTCTCCATGAAAGTGAACCAGCGCTATTTCGCCACCCGCGATGCAACCGGCAAGCCCGCCCCGCATTTCGCCTTCATCGCCAATATCACCGCAAGCGATCGCGGCGCCACGATCATCGCCGGCAACGAACGCGTTCTGCGCGCCCGCCTCGCCGACGCCGAACATTTCTGGACCCAGGACCGCCAGCACAAGCTCGAAGACTATCTGCCGAAACTGAAATCGGTGGTCTTTCACGCAAAACTCGGCACCCAGTTCGAACGCGCCGAACGGATCGCCAGACTGGCGCGGGAAATCGCGGAACAGCTTGGCGCGGATAGCCAGTCCATCAATGATGCCGAACGCGCAGGATTGCTCTGCAAAGCCGATCTCGTCACCGGCATGGTCGGCGAGTTCCCCGAATTACAGGGCATCATGGGCGGGTATTATGCTGGCGGGGCGGTCGGTGCCGCGATCCGCACGCATTATCAGCCCAAAGGACCATCCGATGATGTGCCGCAGGGAATTGTGCCTTGCGCCGTGGCGCTGGCGGATAAACTCGATACGCTACGGGAATTTTTCAGGATCGGTGAGACGCCGACGGGTTCGGGCGATCCCTACGCGCTGCGGCGCGCAGCACTCGGTGTGGTTCGCATCATTCTCGAAAACGACTTGCAACTGCATTTGAGGTCGTTGCTCGATGATGCGGTGTTTGACTTCATCATCGAGCGGTTCCGGGTCAAGCTGCGCGGTGAAGGCAAGCGATTTGACGTCGTCAACGCCATTCTCGCGAATACGGCCGACGACGATCTCTTCCGCGTTCAACAATGTGGCGATGCGCTCGAATCATTCATCAAGACCGATGATGGCGCGAACCTGCTGGTGGCCTACCGGCGCGGGGTTAACATACTGCGGATCGAAAACGAGAAGGATGGCCCGCATACCGGCGAAGTTGACGAGTCGGCTCTCGTCGAGGGCGCGGAGATCAACCTGGCGATCGCGATCCATACGCTTGAGGCAAGACTCAGTCACGCGCCTCATTTGGACGGACCCGGCGTTCTGGATCAGCGAAATTTCGATGTGGCGCTCAAAGGACTGGCCTCGCTGCGAAGCCCAGTCGATGCCTTTTTCAACGACGTCACCGTCAACGCCGAAGACCCCGCTCTCCGCCGCAACCGCCTCCGCCTGCTCGCCAAACTCCGCGATGTGATGCATCGCGTCGCCGATTTCTCGAAACTGGAAGGGTAACCCCGCCATGAGCAAATACGTCTACAGCTTCGGCCCCGGCGCCAGCGATGGCAGCGCCGCGCTCAAAAACCTGCTCGGCGGCAAAGGGGCCAACCTCGCGGAAATGGCCAGTATCGGCCTGCCGGTCCCGCCCGGCTTCACCATCACCACCGAAGTCTGCACCGAATTCTACGATAACGACCGCCAGTATCCGCAGGCCCTGCGCGGCGAGGTCGCCGCCGCCCTCGCCAAGGTCGAAGCCGAAGTCGGCCGCAAATTCGGCGACCCGGCCAAGCCTCTGCTGGTCTCGGTCCGCTCCGGCGCCCGCGTCTCGATGCCCGGCATGATGGACACGGTGCTGAACCTCGGCCTCAACGATGCCACGGTCGAGGGCCTCGCCGCCGAATCGGGCGATGCCCGCTTCGCCTGGGATTCCTACCGCCGCTTCATCCAGATGTACGGCTCGGTCGTACTCGGCGTCGCCCATCACCGCTTCGAGGAAATCATCGAAACCACCAAGATGGACGCCGGCACCATCGAGGACACCCAGCTCACCGCCGAAGACTGGAAACAAGTCGTCGCCGCCTATCAGGACGTCGTCGCCCACGAAACCGGCAAGCCCTTCCCGCAGGACCCGCACGACCAGATGTGGGGCGCGATCGGTGCGGTGTTCGGCTCCTGGATGAACCAGCGCGCCATCACCTACCGCCGCCTGCACGAAATCCCGGCAAGCTGGGGCACCGCCGTCAACGTCCAGGCCATGGTGTTCGGCAACATGGGCGACGATTGCGCCACCGGCGTCTGCTTCACCCGCGACCCCTCGACCGGCCTCAACGAATTCTACGGCGAATACCTCCCCAACGCCCAGGGCGAAGACGTCGTCGCCGGCATCCGCACCCCGCGCCCGCTCTCGAAATCCTACGCCAAACCGGGCGAAATCAGCATGGAGGAGGCGCTGCCCGAAGCCTATGCCGAACTCGCCCGCGTCCGCGACGTGCTGGAACGCCACTACCACGACATGCAGGACATCGAGTTCACCATCCAGCGCAACAAGCTCTATATGTTGCAAACCCGCAATGGCAAACGCACCGCCAATGCCAGCGTCCGCATCGCGGTCGAAATGGCCGAATCCGGCCTGATCGACCAGCGCGAGGCGGTCATGCGGGTCAACCCCCAATCGCTCGACCAGTTGCTCCACCCCACGCTCGACCCCAAGGCCGCCCGCACCCTGCTCGCCCGTGGCCTGCCCGCCTCGCCGGGTGCCGCATCCGGCCTGGTGGTGTTCTCCGCCGATGAAGCCGAAATGCGCGCCCAGAAAGGCGAGGCGGTCATTCTGGTGCGGATCGAAACCAGCCCCGAAGACATCCACGGCATGCACGCCGCCCGCGGCATCCTCACCACCCGCGGCGGCATGACCAGCCACGCCGCCGTGGTCGCGCGCGGCATGGGTCGCCCCTGCGTCGCCGGGGCCGGCGGCATCCATGTCGATTACGGGGCCAAAACCCTCACCGCCGGCGGCGTCACCGTCCGCGCGGGCGAAACCATCACCCTCGATGGCGCGACCGGCGAAATTTTCGCGGGCTTCGTCCCCATGATCGAACCCGCCCTGTCCGGCGATTTCGCGAAACTGATGGACTGGGCGGACCAGAACCGCCGCCTCGGCGTCCGCGCCAACGCCGAAACCCCGCTCGATGCCGAAACCGCCCGCAAATTCGGCGCCGAAGGCATCGGCCTCTCGCGCACCGAGCACATGTTCTTCGACCCCGAGCGGATCGGCGCGGTCCGCCAGATGATCATGGCGAACGACGAGGCGGGCCGCCGCACCGCGCTCGCCAAACTCCTGCCCTACCAGCGCCAGGATTTCATCGAGCTCTTCCGCATCATGGCCGGCCTGCCGGTCACCATCCGCCTGCTCGACCCGCCGCTCCACGAATTTCTCCCCCATGCCGAGGAGGAACTCGAAGAGGTCGCCGAGGCCCTCGGCGTCGGCATCGAAGCCATGCGCCAGCGCGCCGGCGAACTCGCCGAAGCCAACCCCATGCTCGGCCATCGCGGCTGCCGCCTCGGCATCTCCTTCCCCGAAATCTACGAAATGCAGGCCCGCGCGATCTTCGAGGCCGCGCTCGACGTCGCGCGCGAAACCGGCGCCGCCCCGGTCCCCGAAATCATGATCCCCCTGGTCGGCATGAAGCGCGAGCTCGACATCACCCGCGCCCAGATCGACGAGGTCGCGAAATCCGTCTTCGCCACCGCCGGCCGAACCCTCGACTACAGCGTCGGCACCATGATCGAACTGCCCCGCGCCGCCCTCACGGCGGACACCATCGCCCAATCCGCCGATTTCTTCTCCTTCGGCACCAACGACCTGACCCAGACGGTCTTCGGCCTCTCGCGTGACGACGCCGGCAAATTCCTCCCGAAATACGTCGAATCCGGCATCCTGCCCAAAGACCCGTTCGTCTCGATCGATGTCGAGGGCGTCGGCGCCATGGTCCGCATCGCCGCCGAAAAAGGCCGCGCCACCAAGCCCGGCCTCAAACTCGGCATCTGCGGCGAACATGGCGGCGACCCCGCCTCGATCACCTTCTGCGAGGAAATCGGGCTCGACTACGTCTCCTGCAGCCCCTACCGCGTCCCGGTCGCCCGCCTCGCCGCGGCCCAGGCCGCGATTGGTGCCGCGAGCGACCGCACCGCCTAACCCACCGCTTCGGGCGCGGGCGCGATCACCTCATCGCGCCACCCCCCGTCGCCCAGCAGCCGCAGGCGACGGGTATGGTATTTCACGATGGTCGAACGATGCCCCACGCTGATGATCGTGGCATGCGGCAGCGCCGTGGTCAGCGTCCGATACATCAGCGCCTCGTAATCCTCATCGAGCGCCGAGGTCGCCTCATCGAGAATGATCACATCCGGCCTCAGCAGCACGCATCGCGCAAACGCAATCCGCTGCTGCTCCCCCGGCGACAACTCCCGATCCCACGGCTCGACCGTCTCCAGCTTGGCGGCGAGCCGCCCAAGCCCGACGCTGGTCAGCGTATCGCCCACCAGCGCGCGGTCGAGCGGCTCGTCATACGGAAACATCAGGCTCTGGATCAGCGCCCCGTTCGGCAGGTAGGGACGCTGCGGAATGAACAGCACCCGCCCGCCCGGTGTCTGGACCGTCCCCGCCCCGAACGGCCAGATCCCCGCAATCGCGCGGATCAATGTGCTCTTGCCCGAACCGGTCGGGCCGCTGACGAGCAGGCGTTCACCGGGCGGGACATCGAGATTCAAATCATTGAGCAGAACCCGATGATCGGGCAGCGCGAGCGTCAGCCCGTCTATGACAAGGGCAGACGTGGTTCCGGCTCGATAGACGATTTCCGGTGCCGTGATCTCCTGCTCATGATGGCGCAGGCTCACTTCCAGCGTGTAAAGTCGGTCGATCACCGCGCGCCATTCCGTGATCGACAGATAGCCGGAACCCAATGTGCTGAAATTATTGATGATGAACGCAAAGGCCGATTGCGTCTGATTGAACGCACCGAAGGTCTGCGAGACGGTCCCGATCAATACGCGTTTCGCAAGATAGGACGGCAGCACAAGAAGAAACGGCAGAATCCCGGAGGCGCCCGTGTAGGAAAAGGAAAACAGATTGACCAGAACTGTCCGGCGGATACGCCGGTAGAAGATCTCGACAACAGGAGCGAAGCGGGTGCTCAGACGTGTCGATTCCGCCGCACCGCTATGGGCGGTAGCGATCGTCTCCGAGTTGTCCCGAACGCGGATGAGTTCGAAGCGAAAATCGCCTACCGCACGCTGCTGGATGTTGTTCAGATAGAAGAGAGGCCGCCCGATCCTGACGAGCAGATAAGTCCCTCCAACCGCATAGATCAGATTGAACCACACAAGCATACCCGGAATATAGACACCGAACATCCGCAGTTTTTCAGAAAGCACCCAGAGCATGAAGCCGAACGAGGCAATCGTAACGACCGACTGGAGCGCGCTGATCGGAAGATTGACGCTTTGCCCCGCAAAGAAATCGACATCGTCGGAGATGCGCTGATCCGGATTATCGACTTTGGTTGCGTCGATCTGCATCCTGTAATGGACCTGATTATGCATCCACCGTCCCAGCAGATAGTTGGTGAACCAGCCACGCCATTCGATTTGCAGCTTCTGGATCGTATATTGCTGGACTGTGGAAATAACTGTTATCACAGCCACGATTGCAAAAAAAATGAACCCGAGGAACCATAATTGGTTCACGTCGTATTTCTGCATCGCGTTGTAGAAACGTCCGTTCCAGACAACGATGGCGTAATTCGCAGCCACGACGAGCAGCGTCAGCACAATGTTGACGATCGTGAGGAGCCAGGCCGCTCTCTTGCGTTCGGAGCGGAAGAAAGGCGTGACCAGATACCGCAACCGGTAAAAAAACCCGGTCTTCGCAAGCTGTTCGTCCATCAATATCTCCGCCTGGGCATCATCATCGCCTCAGGGAAACAAACTTCGCGCCCCTCCACAAGTCCCCCACCCAACCTACCGCTCCATGATAATCAGCGTCGACGTCGCGGACGCATAAAGCCGCCCGCCGCCATCGGTCAGCCGCGCCTCGGCGAACGCCGCCCGTCGCCCCATCGAAACCACGCTGCCCACCGCCCGCACCACCCCGGTGCTCGCGGTCAACGCCTTGTGATACGCCACCTTCAACTCCAGCGTCGAATACCCCTGCGCCGCGCTCAGCCGGGAATGCACCGCGCAGCCGCACGCGGAATCGAGCAGCGCCGCCGCGTACCCGCCATGCACCGTCCCGATCGGATTATACACATCGATGCCCGGCTCCCCCTCGAACACCGCCCGCCCGTCCTCGATCTCCACCAGCCGGAACCGCAGCGTCTCGCCAATCCCCATCCCCCTGCCGGACTCCATCAACGCCCGCAACTCTTCGAGCCCGGTCCGCAACGCCTGATCGGCCATAATGCCCCCTCCATGCTGTCCCCCGGTATCCCGCAACCGGGCCGGGGCGACAACCGGCCTACCCGCTGTTGCGCAACGCTGCCGCAATCCCGTTGATCGAAATATGCACCCCCCGCCGCACCCGCTCCCGGGGCTCGTCCGCCAGCCCGTCGCTCGCGCGAAACCGCCGCAGCATCTCGACCTGCACATGGTTCAGCGGGTCCAGATAGGGAAACCGGTTGATAATCGAGCGGCGCATCACCGGGTTGCGGTCCAGCAGCGCCCGCTGCCCGGTAATCGCGAGCAACTGCGTGCAGGTCCGCCGGTATTCCGCCTCGATCCGTGGAAAAATGCTCTCGCGCAGCGCCGCATCCTCCACCAGCCCGGCATACCGCGCCGCGATCCGCATATCCGCCTTGGCCAGCACCATGTCCATGTTCAGCAGCAGGGTCGAAAACACCGGCCATTCCTGAAACATCGACTGCAACAGCCGCATCCCGCGATAGCCGCGCTTGGCCACCACCGCCTCCACCGCGGTGCCGAACCCATACCAACCCGGCAGCATCACCCGGCACTGCGCCCAGGAAAACACCCACGGAATCGCCCGCAAATCCTCGATCGACCGCCCCTTCGCCCGCGACGCCGGGCGACTCCCGAGGTTCAGGCTCGAAATCTCGGTAATCACGGTCGACTGCCAGAAATAATCCTCGAACCCCGGCGTCTCGTAAACCAGACCGCGATACGCCGCATAAGCCGCGTCGCTCAACTCGCCGAGCACCACCGGAAACCCCGGCTCCAGCGGTTCCGCCGCCGCCGGCTCGGCGGTCGCCGCCAGCGTCGCCGAAACCAGCACCTCCAGATTGCGCTTGCCCACTTCCGGATTGCCATATTTCGCGGCAATCACCTCGCCCTGTTCGGTCAGCCGGATCTGCCCGTCCACCGCGCCTTTCGGCTGCGCCAGAATCGCCTGGAAACTCGGCCCGCCGCCGCGCCCCACCGAGCCGCCCCGTCCATGAAACAGCCGCAGCCGCACCCCGTGCCGCGCGAACACCTCCACCAGCCCGACCTCGGCGCGATACAACTCCCAGCCCGAGGTCAGAAACCCGCCATCCTTGTTGCTGTCGGAATAGCCGAGCATCACCTCCTGCGTCCCGCCCCGGCTCGCCAGCAGCGCCCGATACCCCGGCAGCGCGAACAGCCGGTCCATGATTTCCGGTGCCGCCCGCAAATCCTCGATCGTCTCGAACAACGGCACGAGATTCACATCGAGCCGCCCGGTATCCGGGTGCAGCAGCCCGGCCTCCTTCAGCAGCACCGCGAGTTCCAGCAGGTCCGAAACGCTCGCCGCCTTGGAAATGATCGCCGTGCGCAGCGCCCGCGCCCCATAGCGGGCATGGGCCATCGCGGCGGCATCGAAAATCGCGAGTTCCTTCGTGGTCTCCGCCCCGTAGCGGATATGGCGCGACACCAGCGGGCGGCTGGTCGCGAGTTCGGCAAGCAACACCGCCACCCGCCCGGCCTCATCCAGCGCGAGGTACCCCGCACAGGTCCCGGCCCGTTCGAGCAGTTCGGCAATAGTCCGCTCATGAACATCCGAGTTCTGCCGCAGATCGATCGGCGCCAGCGTCCAGCCGAACGCCCGCGCCGCCTGCACCAGATGGCCGAGCCGCCCGTGGGTGAGCAGCGCCGAGCCGTTCTCCCGCAACGACTCCACGATCACCCCAAGCTCCGCGACGAACGCCTCCGGCGTCTCATAGGGCAGCGCGTCCCCCTCGCTCACCCCGCCGAACAACACCGCATGGGTCGCCGCGAGGCGTGCCTGAATGGTCGCCAGCGCCAGCCGGTAGGGCTCGTCCGCCTGATGCTCGATATGCCCGGCCGACTGCGCCGCCAGCGCCTGCAAGGCCGGCGTCGTCCGCACATGCAGCGAGGCGAGCGTGAGTTCCCGCCGCAACTGCCGCACCTCCCCGCTATAAAACCCGAACGCCCGTTCCGCCTGCCGCGCCAGCGCCCCGCGCAGCACCTCGGCATCCGCGAACGGATTGCCATCCCGATCCCCGCCGATCCAGCTCCCGATCTCCAGAAACACCGGCACTTCCCCCACCGAAGCCCCGAGTTCCCGCTCCACCGCCGCATAGAGTTTCGGCACCTCGGCAAAGAACGTCGCATCGAAAAACGCGAGCGCGTTCTCCACCTCGTCGAGCACCGAAAGCTTGGTCGGCCGCAGCATCCGGGTCTGCCACAGCGTCAGCACCAGCCGGCGCATCGCAATATCGATCTCGGCGCGCTCCTCCATCGTCCCGGCCTGCCGGTCGCGCCGGACCAGCAGTGCCGCGATCGCATCGAGCGTATCGAGAATGCTCCGCCGCTGCACCTCGGTCGGGTGCGCGGTCAGCACCGGCGAAATCGAGGCCGTGCTGAAAAACTGCCGCAGCGCCCCGGTATCGAACCCGAGTTCCCGCGCCCGCGCGAAACCCGCCGCAAGGCTGCCCTCGCGCGGCGGCGACCCCGCCACCAGATGCGTCCGCCACCGCCTTGTATGATGATGATCCTCGGCGATATTGGCGAGGATCGAAAAATACCCGAAGGCGCGGGTGATGCTGTTGATCTGCCCGCCGGGCCGCTCCTTGAGCAGCGCTTCGAGTTCGGCCTCCGCCGCCTGATCCCCGTCCCGATGAAACCGCAGCGCCAACTGGCGGATCGATTCGATCAGATCATAGGTTTCCGCCCCATCCACCTCGCGAATAGTATCGCCCAATATCCGCCCGAGCAGGCGGATATCCTCGCGCAACGCCTCGTCCATGGTGCCCGGGCGAAATTTTTGCATGTGCTCAATGTCCATGGCGCAATCAAACCATGTCCTTGGCCCGGAAGGAAATGTTTTCTGCCGAAATGAACGCACCCGCAACATGAACCGTCCGGCACCCGAGGTCGAAAGGGAGGACGACAGGTCAGAAGGGGGTCGAAAGGGGAGGGGGGTTGAGTGGAGCCACCGGACATCACATATCCGTGTGCGCCTCTCTCACCACAGGAACCTCCGCATGCGAACACGCCTCACCCTCGCCGCGCTTACCGGCCTGATGCTCGCCGGACTCGCATCGCCCGTCCACGCGGCCCAGTCTCCGGGTATGTCCGTCCACGCCACCCGAAGCGCCCTGCCGATCATCGAGGCCGATCACCGCTGCGGCCCCGGCCATCATTTCGTGCCGCGCCATCGCTGGCATGGTCGCTGGGTCCACGCCTATTGCGTCCGCAACCTGCGTCGCCACCCGCCGGGCTACTGATCCTTGACTCAACGCAGCCGGACCCTGACAGCAGCGCTCGCCCTCGCGGCTCCCGCGCTCCTGCTTTCCGGCTGCACCCCGAGCGGCCCGCCGCCCACGCCCACCGCCCTTTGCGCCGCCTTCGGCTACACCCAGGGAACCCCGGCCTACGCCGACTGCGTCCAAACCCAGACCGAACGCGCCACCGACCGGACAAAACAGGACGCCATCATGAAACGCCTGTTCTCCGGCGCCCCCTGACCGCCGCAACCTGACCGCCCCCCCTGACCACCGATCCAACCGCGTCCCTCACGCCGCCCCCGCGCGATCCTCCGCCCCGATCCCGAGCTGCTTGAGCTTGCGGTGCAGCGCGCTGCGCTCCATCCCGACGAAATTCGCGGTCCGGCTGATATTGCCGCCGAACCGCAGCAACTGCGCCTGCAAATACTGCGTCTCGAACACATCCCGCGCCTCACGCAGCGGCAGCGCCATGATATCCGCGAGCGGATCGATCGCGAGCGCGCGCGGCGCATGCGCCCCGATCTCCACCGGCAGATGCTCGGCGCGGAACGCCTCGCCCGCCTCGCCGGGATGCATGATCATCAGCCAGTCCATCACGTTGCGCAGTTGGCGCACATTCCCCGGCCAGTCATGCACCTGCAGCGCCGCCAGCGCCTCGGACGACAACGTGCGCGGCGGCAGACCCGAGGTCTCCGCCGCCCGCCGCAGAAAATAGGCGGCGAGTTCGGGAATATCCTCGCGCCGCTCGCGCAGCGAGGGCACCCGCAGCGGCACCACCGCCAGCCGGTAATACAGATCCTGGCGGAATTTTCCCGCCGCGATCGCCGCCTGCAAATCCCGCGCCGAGCTGGCAATCGTCCGCACATCGACCTTCACCCGCGCCGACCCGCCGATCCGCTCGAAACTCTGGTCCTGCAACACCCGCACGATCTTGCCCTGGGTCTCCAGCGGCATGTCGGCAATCTCATCGAGTAGCAGGGTCCCGCCATGGGCGCGCTCCAGCACCCCGGCCCGGCGCGGCTGCACGTTGGGATCGGCCCCGGCCTCGGTGCCGAACAATTCAATCTCGACCCGCTCAGGCGCCAGAATCGCGCAATTCAGCACCACGAAAGGCTGGTCGGCGCGCTTCGACTGGGCGTGGATCATCCGCGCCACCACCTCCTTGCCCGCGCCCGCCGCCCCCGAGAGCAGCACTCGCGATCCGGTCGGGGCAACCTTCTCGATCGCGTGGCGCAACCCGGTGATCGCGGCGCTGCTGCCGGTCAGGTCGGAAATCGCCCCCATCCGCAGCCGCAACTCGGCATTTTCGGCGGCCAGCTTCGCCGCCTCCAGCGCCCGCTGGATGATCAGCAGCAACCGGTCGGACTTGAACGGCTTCTCGATGAAATCATAAGCGCCGTACTGGATCGCATTGACCGCCATCTCGATCGTGCCATGGCCGGAAATCATCACCACCGGCACTTCCGGCGCCTCGGCCTTCATGATCTGCAAAATCCCGATCCCGTCGAGCGGCGAGTTCTGCAACCACACATCGAGCACCACCATCGAGGGCCTGCGATCGCGGAACGCCGCCACCGCGTCGTCCGACGTGCCGGCATTGCGCGTGGCATAGCCCTCGTCGCGCAGGATCGCATCGATCAGCAGCCTGATATCCGGCTCGTCGTCGATGATGAGTATTTCGGACATTTGCCTCCTAATCCGCCTTCTGCGCCACTCGCCCGGTCTCCGCCGTATCGACCGGCCGCTCGTTCATCGGTGTCTCCGCCGCCAGCGTCAATGTCACGACCGATCCCGGCCCGTCCGGACGATCCTCCAGTTCCAGCCCGCCGCCGTGATCCTCCATGATCTTGCGCACGATGGCGAGCCCCAGGCCGGTCCCCTTGGTCTTATGCGTTATATAAGGCTCGACCAGCCGGGCGCGATCCTGCACCGGCAGTCCGATCCCATCATCGCTCACCGCGATATGATGGGTCGCGCCCACCGTCGAGATCCGCAGGGTCACCTTCCCGTGAGCCGCACCCGCCGCCACGTTGTCAGGCCGCATCGCAATCGCATCCGCCGCGTTCTGCAACAAATTGGTCAGCGCCTGGCCGATCAGCCGCGCATCGCAGCGCGCGCGCGGCGCCGGATCGGGGCAATCGACCACCCAGTCGATCCCGGGATGCGCGCTCCGCTGCAAAATCACGGCCTCGCGCGCGATCCGCCCGAGATCCTCGGATTTGATGATCGGCTGCGGCATCCGCGCAAACGCGGAAAACTCATCGACCATCCGCCCGATATCGCCGACATGCCGCACGATGGTATCGGCGCATTGCGCGAAACTCTCGGGGTCGGAGGTAATCTCGCGGGTGAACCGCCGCTTCAGCCGCTCCGCCGAAAGCTGGATCGGGGTGAGCGGGTTCTTGATCTCATGCGCGATCCGCCGCGCCACATCCGCCCAGGCCGCCTTGCGCTGCGCCGATTGCAGTTCCGTGATGTCGTCGAACGTCACGACAAACCCGGTCGCCCGCTCGCCCTTCCGATCCGCGCCGATCCGCACCAGAAACACCCGCTTGGCGCTCGCACTGCCATATTCCACCTCGCCGGTCGCCGGTTTCTCCGGCGTCTCGCGCGCCTGCGCGACCAGCGGCGCGAAATCCGGCAGCAACTCCACCAGCGGCGTGCCGAGATGCGCCAGCAGATCGAGGCTGAGCAACACCGAAGCCGCCCGGTTCGGCAACTCGATCCGCCCCTTGGGATCGAGCCCGATCACCCCGGCCGATACCCCGGCCAGCACCGTCTCGGTGAACCGCCGCCGCTCGTCGATCTGGCCATAGGCGTTCATCAGCTCCGCCCGCTGCTCGGCGATCTGCCCGGTCATCCGGTTGAACGCGCGCGACAGCCCGGCCACATCATCCCCGGAATCGCCCTCCGGCACCCGCACCAGATAATCCCCCGCCCGCACCCGCTCCGCCGCCTCGATCAGGTATGAAATCGGCCGCGCGATCTGATTGGCGAACACCAGCCCGATCAGCGACGCACCGGACAGCACCAGCAACGCCACCGTGGTGAAAATCAGCGCGAAAAACAGCTCGAACTGCGCCCGGTGATGCTCCAGCCGGTTATATTCCGCGAGCGCCTGCCGGGTCCGATCGACATGGGCAAGAATACTCGGGTCGATCGGCCGCTCCACCATCAGCATCAGCGTCGGCGTCGCCTCAAGCTCCACCACCGCACTTTCCAGCGTCGAATTCGGCGTGTTCCACACCGCGACCTGATGCTTCTCCGCCTCCGCCACCACGCTCTCCGGCGGCAGCGTCACCCCGGCCCCCGCGAACAACCCCGCCGAGGCCACCACCTTGTCGGTCAGCGGCTCGAAAATCGCCGACTGGGTCAGCCCGTGCAACTCGGTCTGCGCGACCAGCACATTGAGAAACCCCTGATTGAAAAAATTCTGGGGATCGCCGTAGAAAATCGGCCCGTTCTGGTTCAGCGCATTGGCGATCGCCAGCGCATCGAGCCGGATGCTGTTCTTCTTGGCATCCAGATACCCCACCGCCACCTGCTGGCTCTCCGCCAGCGCCGTCCGCACCCGCTGATTGAACCAAGCCTGAATCCCAAGATTAAAGAACACCGCGGCAAAAATCGCAACCAGTATCGCCGGCACCGCCGCCACCCCGCCGAACAGCAGCACCAGCCGCACATGCAGCCGCGCCCCCGCCGCACCCCGCCGGCTCTCCATCACCACCCGCGTCACCCGCGCCACCAGCACGGTGATCAGCAGCAGCAATATCGCAATATCCCCGATCGCCAGCCCGAACGCCGCCCCGGTATGCAGCTCCAGCTTGATCCCGCCCGCGAGATACGCAAAGCTGCCGATCCCCAGCATCAGCGCCAGCGCCGCCAGAACCAGCGTCGAAACCCGCCCGAGCAGCACGTCGAGCATCCCCGCCCCCATTGTGCTCCTGCCGCGCTCGTCCTTCGGGCTCACCGGGTCCATCCGCCCCTCCTAGCCAACGCGGCGGGTCACGCCGATATCGTGCTCGCGGATCTTCTTGCGCAGCGTATTGCGATTCAGCCCCAGCATCGCCGCCGCCCGGATCTGATTGCCCCGCGTCTCCCCCAGCACCAGCCGGATCAGCGGCTCCTCGAACGCCGCGAGCACCCGGTCGTACAACACCCCGTCCTCCCCGGCATCCCGCGCCTCGCCGAGCAACCGCGCGACATGCCGCTCGATCGCCCGCTCCACCGCCTGCGCCGTATCCGGCATCGCCTCGCCCGGAGTCCCGGTCACCTCCTGCACGCTCCGATCCGCGAGTTCCGCCTCGATGATCTCCTCGCTGATCATCGATTGCGGCACCAGCGCCGAAAGCCGCCGCATCAAATTCTCCAGCTCCCGCACATTCCCCGGCCACCGGTAATTCGCGAGCCGCGTCATCGCCTCGGGCGTCAGCGTCTTCATCGGCAACCCCTCGGCCTGCGCGCGCGCCAGAAAATGCTGCGCCAGCAACGCAATATCCCCCGCCCGCTCGCGCAACGGCGGCAGGCGGATCGGCACCACGTTCAACCGATAGAACAAATCCTCCCGAAACTGCCCCGAACGGATCAGCACCCGCAAATCCCGGTGCGTCGCCGCCACAATCCGCGCATTCGCCCGGATCGGCTGACGCCCCCCCACCGTGGTGAACTCGCCCTCCTGCAACACCCGCAGCAGCCGCGTCTGCGCCTCGGGCGGCATATCCCCGATCTCGTCGAGAAACAGCGTCCCCCCCGCCGCCTGCTCGAACCGCCCGACATGCCGGTTGGTCGCCCCGGTGAACGCCCCGCGCTCATGCCCGAACAACTCGCTCTCGATCAGCTCGCGCGGAATCGCCGCCATGTTGATCGCAACGAACGGCCCCTGCCGCCGGCGCCCGTAATCATGCAGCGCCCGCGCCACCAGCTCCTTGCCCGAGCCCGATTCCCCCGTGATCATCACCGTCAGATCGGTCGTGGTCAGCCGCGCGATCACCCGGTAAATCTCCTGCATCGAGCCCGATCGCCCGATCAGCGGCAGATTATCCTCGGCCGCCTTCGAAGCCTCGACCGGCACCGCCAGCGCCGGCTGCTTCAACGCCCGATCGACAATCCCGAGCAACTCCCCAAGATCGAACGGCTTGGGCAGATACTCGAACGCCCCCCGCTGGGTCGACTGCACCGCCGTCAATATCGTCGACTGCGCCGACATCACCAGCACCGGCAGATCCGGCCTGATCCGCTTGATCCGTGGCACCAGATCCAGCCCGTTCTCATCGGGCATCACCACATCGGTGATCACCAGATCGCCCTCGCCATCCTCCACCCACCGCCACAGCGTCGCCGCCGAGGATGTCGTCCGCACCTGATACCCCGACCTCCCCAACGCCTGCGTCAGCACCGTCCGGATCGAGCGATCGTCATCCGCGATCAATATCGTCGGCAACGTCGTCATCGATGCTCACCCTCGCCGCGATCCTCGAACTGCGGCAGATGCACCCGAAATTCCGTCCGCCCCGGCCTGCTGTCCACGTTGATCAACCCTCCATGATCCGCAACGATCTTCGCCACCAGCGCCAGCCCGAGCCCCGACCCCGCCGCCTTGCTGCTCACGAACGGCTCGAACAGATGTCGCCTGATATCCTCGGGAATCCCCGCCCCGTTATCCCGCACCGCAATGACAATCGGCAAATTCGGCTGCCCCCGCGCGCTCGAAGCCGCCAGCCGCACCCCATGCTGAAACCCGGTCGAAAGCAGAATTTCCCCATCCGGCCGCTGCGTCTCCGCCACCGCCTCCGCCGCATTCTTCACCACGTTCAGCAACACCTGCACCAGTTGATCCCGGTTCCCCAGCACCGGCGGCAAGGACGGATCATACGCCTCGACGAACCTCACCCGCGCCCCGAACCCGTTCTGCGCCAGCCGCCGCACATGCTCCAGCACCCGGTGAATATTCACCGCCTGCAAATCCATCTTCTTGTCGCCGAACACCTCGATCCGCTCGACCAGATCCTTGATCCGGTCCACCTCGTCCCTGATCAGCACCGCCAGTTCCCGATCATCCGCGGATGCATTCGCCTCCAGCAGTTGCGCCGCCCCGCGTATCCCCGACAGCGGATTTTTCACCTCATGCGCCAGCACCGCCGCCATCCCGGTAATGCTCCGCGCCGCATTCCGCGCCGACAATTGCTGATCCAGCGCCCGCGCCGCCGAACTATCCTGCAACGTCACCACCAGATGCCCCGCCGCATCCGCAATCGGTGCCGCCTGCAACGAAATCCCCCGCCGCGCGAATCGCGGCCCCTCGATTGCCAGATCATGCTCGGCAATCGGCGCCCCATCCCGCCGCGCCCGATCCAGCAACATGAAAATCGGATGATCCGCCGGCAGAATCTCGTGCAGCGGCTTGCCATACAAAAACGCCGAGGACGACCCGAACAACTCCTCCGCCGCATAATTCACGAACAGAAACCGGTCATCCGCATCCAGTTCGATCACCGCGAGCGGCAACGCCGCCAGCAACCGCGCGGTCTCCACCGGCGCCTCCGCCCGCTTCGCCGCCGCCGCCCGCCGCCGAAACGCGCCCCGTAATCCGCTCATGCGGCGCACCGCCGCATATCCATCATCCGGCAGCCTGCTGCATACTACTCACGCCGCATCCCGCAACTCATCGCCCGACTCGCGCATATCGGCCGCCCGCTCATAAAACCGCGCCACCAAATCCTCCACCGCCGCCGTCTCATCGAGCCGCATCACCGCCGCCCGAAACTCCGCCGCCCCATACAACCCGCGCGAATACCACCCGATATGCTTCCGCGCCGCCCGCATCCCCGGCACCTCGCCATAATGCGCCCGCATCGCCCGATAATGCCCGAGCAACACATCCCGCTGCATCTCCAGCCCAGGCTCCTCCACCCGCCGCCCGGTCATCAGAAATTCCGAAACCTGCGCCGGAAACCAGGGCCGCCCATAAGCCCCGCGCCCCACCATCACCCCATCCGCACCCGAACGCGCCAACGCCGCCGCCGCCCCGTCAACCGTCGTGATATCCCCATTGGCAATCACCGGAATCCCCACCGCATCCTTCACCGAGGCAATGAAATCCCAATCCGCCACCCCCTCGTAAAACTGCTGGCGCGTCCGCCCATGCACGCTCACCATCGCAATCCCGACATCCTCGGCAATCCGGGCGAGGGCAGGGGCGTTCAAACTCTCCCGATCCCACCCCATCCGCATCTTCAACGTCACCGGCACATCCACGGCCCGCGCCGTCGCCTCCAGAATCCGCGCCGCCCGCGCCTCATCGCGCATCAGCGCCGAGCCCGCCATCTGCCCCACCGCCACCTTCTTCACCGGGCAGCCGAAATTGATATCGACAATATCGGCCCCGCCATCCACCGCCATCCGCGCCGCCTCCGCCATCGCCGCGGGATCGCACCCGGCAAGCTGCACCGAATTCGGCCCCTTGCCCTCCTCCACCGAAGCCATCCGCCGCGTCGCCGCATTCTCATGGATCATCGCCCACGACGCGATCATCTCGGACACCACCAGCCCCGCACCCATCGACTTCACCAGCCGCCGGAACGGCAGATCGCTCACGCCGGACATCGGTGCCAAAATAACCGGCACATCGATCACCACATCCCGCGCCGCACTGCCATGCCCCGCGCGCAACGTAATCGGCCTGAGTTTCGCCATCCCCACCCCGCCAATGCCCGTCCCGCCGCCCGCCATAACCCCGTCGCTCACCCCATCTATGCCCATGATTTAATCACTACGCTCCCCATCCTTGACGCGCAATCGCCCAATCGCCAAACCCCGCCCCAAACACCACCACCCCGAACACCATCACCACAACCGCCCCCACCGCCGCACCGGAGCCCCGCATGACCCTCAAATCCCTCATCGAAGCCGGCGCCATCCCCCGCATCGGCACCGGATTCGACGTCCACGCCCTCACCGAAGGCCGCAAACTCATCCTCTGCGGCATCGAAATCCCCCACACCCACGGCCTCGCCGGCCACTCGGACGCCGACGTCGCCATCCACGCCCTCTGCGACGCCATCTACGGCGCCCTCGCCGAAGGCGACATCGGCCGCCACTTCCCCCCCACCGAAGCCACCTGGAAAGACGCCGACAGCACAAAATTCCTCCGCCACGCCGCCCACCTCGTCGCCTCCAAAGGCGGCGCCATCACCAACGCCGATATCACCATCATCTGCGAACACCCCAAAATCACCCCCCACGCCCAAGCCATGCGCACCCGCCTCGCAGACCTGCTGCAAATCCCCATCACCCGCATCTCCGTCAAAGCCACCACCACCGAAAAACTAGGCTTCCCCGGCCGAGGCGAAGGCATCGCCGCCCAGGCCGCCGTGTGCGTGCTGGTGCCGAGCGAGTAAGGAAGAAAGTAGTTCTTTTTTGTAAAAAAGAACCAAAAAACTTTCGAAATGCAAAACGATAGGAAGAACATCATAAGTTTTATTATATAGGTAGTACAATGATTATTCGGTGCAAACGTTATCTGTCTCACATTCTTGCTGAGATCATTTTATGGGTTCAGTCTATAAAATTTAATATATGAGGTATTCTGACCCATTCGTTCCACCCAAATATGATCCTAAAACACGATCGTATAAAAATTGATACGTTTTGCTCTCAATTATTTCATTGCGTCCGTTCAGAGTCTCCCTTATGAGCTCTAACGGACATCAAAACAAACCGACGCGCCCAAAGTAGGAGAGGTTAAGTGACATCCATTATATCAATCTCGATGTTTGGAACAGCCGATATAAGTTTATCAGGAACGTATGCGATAGAAGGATCGTTAGCTACAGTTAATATAGAAGGACCTGGGGTATCAGGTAACCCAATATCAACTGAAATTCTAGGTTTTAGTGGAGATGTTATTACTACCGATATAAGCAACGGCGCAAGCGTATACTTAAATCCTATTTCGGGTGGCGTCGTTTCCGACAGCTTCAATGTCGGGCAGGACGCAAATAATAATAATATTGGGCACGGGACGCTTGAATTTAGCTCTCAGCTTTCGAGTATGATACCGCCAATCGTGAACTTATACGGCGTGGATAATGAAATCATACTTGATCCAGGAGTCTCGAACTTCACTTTGGGTGACAGTCCGATAGGTACAGGATCAAGCTTTGTCGGTAGTGATACTATTGACATGCAGGGGGTAGTAGCTACCTCGGCCAGCTTTACGCAAAACTCATTTTTTGGAAGCACGTCGCCGGGGGGGACATTGGTTCTCGACAACAGTGCTGGTCAGGTTGTTGGTGAAGTATTTTTGTCGGTCGGTACATATGCATCTAACGGCTTTTCGATTGAAACCGTTAACGGGGGGACCGAAATTACCGTGTGCTTTGCCGCGGGTACTCGTATTCTGACACCGGAAGGTGAGAAAGAAATCGATCATCTAAAAGTCGGGGACATGGTCGTCGCACAAGGCGGTCGCCTTGCTCCGATTCGGTGGATTGGTCATCGTCATATCGACAACACTAAGCATCCCCGACCGGAAACAGTTCTGCCGGTTCAATTTGAGCCCGACGCAATCAAGGATGGTGTTCCCGCGCGGCATTTGTTTGTATCACCGGATCACGCTCTTTTTATTGATGGACATCTAATTCCGGCTAAGGCGCTTATTAATGGCTATAGCATAAGACAGGTGGCACGAAAGAGCGTTGATTATTACCACCTTGAGTTAGATCGGCACGATGTCATATATGCTGAAGAAACTGCGGTTGAGTCATACTTGGATACCGGGAATAGACACTTCTTCGACGGGAGTAAGCAGGTGGTTCTACATCCCGATTTCGGGCAACGCCTCCGCGAGGCGACGGGGTGCGCCCCGTTTGCGGAACAAGGACCAGTTGTAGAGTCGGTTCGCGAAGACCTCATAGCCCGCGCAGGCATTCCAGTTACTAATGATCCTGATCTGAATATCGAGTCCCTGCGCAACGGTTCAATCATAATTCGATCTCGCGTTGCAGTACCCGGTCATCTTACACCTGACCCGCGTGATCGCCGGATACTCGGTGTCAAAATTGCTGCTCTGAAATATTCTGATGGTTCCTCCATTCCGCTAGATCATCCAGCACTTGTAGATGGATGGTACGAACAGGAAAATGATGGACGTTGGACGAATGGTTGCGCAGTAATTCCGGCCATTCTAGCCGAGAAGGGTACGATTAGAGTCGATCTCGGTGCTACATTAAATTATCCAAAAGATGTTTCACTAAGATCACATTCAGAAAGAATGCGAGTTTAGTAAATAGTATGGAGATAGGAATGTTGACGGGTATCCTTCGGTGCCCGTCAACATTTCCTAAGCACTTATTTCAAATAGTCGTAGAGTGGTATCTTTATCCTGCACCTAAAAAGTTTTCCATCTCTCCAGTCAGTTCATAATATAATTAGATATCTAAAATATTATCCGACGGATAACCTAGCTATTTCGTCTTTGAATGGAATTATTGGATCATATAAATCGTGATAGGCACGGCCTATTGCGCCAGAAAACAGCATAATCTTGGGCCTATTGTTCCCGGACGCTAGAACGTGGCTGATCGAAATTCCAGGATATGGGTCAATATAATAAATATTTTTGATTCCGAGCTGAAACGCCTTCTTGGCACATAATTCACACGGACTGGCAGTGCTAAAGAGGTTTCCTCCATCTACAGGGGGGCCGCCATGCTTCGCGATTTGAAGAAATGCGTTTTCCTCAGCATGAAGAGAGCGAGTGTGAACCTGATTTTTTGTACTTTTCTGAGCATTATAAATATCTTTAAAACAATAACACTGATTTCTACCTTTTAAGACTGAATTATTTGATAACTTTTCCTTAATAAGGCTCCTAAAGTCTTCGTCTTCGAGCTCAAATTCACTATAAGCGATCACATCATGTCGAGCATATACATCGTCGACATTGCGTAAAAGACATGGGACTTGTCCTTTCGGAACATCATTCCATCCGATAGCCTGAATGGAAAAGTTGCTGTTGGTAACCACTGCGCCAACCTGCCGGGAGACGCAACCGGAATTGACACGCGCAGAAAAAGCAACTTGCATGCAACGTTCTACACTTGTAGGATTTACTAATCCGGGGTGCTGCATGAGAGCTACATATCGCATTAATTGCTGCGTCGTGGCCTTCAAGTCTTTATGACCTCGGCCTAAATTACTTATATAAATATCGGCCAATGCCAAACATGCCTGTATATTTTGTGATATAAATGCACTATATCCGTCGGTGTTCTTTGTCGGATATTCTTTTTCGTCAAGTTTTGTGATATCATCGATCGTGTAATTCTGGGCAATAAGACGCGATTTGCGATCATTGTCGTTTGTTGTTACGGCGATCAGATAGAAACGAGCAATTCGTTCACGCAAATATCTAATTTCGAATGGATGGCGAAGGGCGTCGATAACAACGTGAACCTTGTTATTCGAAGAAACCGGAAATTTTATACGATGTAGTTTAAGAATTTGTGATATAAGGTCTGGGATGAGCAAGAGTGCTGAAGGAGAAATCTTATCAGAACTCGAACTTCCCGACCGTCTGATGTTGTCTCCAATTTTCTGGAAGGCGGCGATATATGAAGATTTGTCTTTCGAATTAAGTATCTATCGTAAGTTATTCGCAATGCTTGGCAACCTTTTAAAAATAAATTCGTATGTGTCATTTTTGTCAGAATCTGTAGCGGTTCTAAGAAGACTTAGTGTATTTATCGTTTTTGAAGCTATAGCAAAATTTTCCGTAAAAATATAGTCAAGCTCAAGTGCTTTTTTGCTTTCAACTCCTTTTTTCAAACACTCTCTTGTAGAATTATCTTGATCAGAAAGTGCAATGAGGAGAATGATATCGCTGACGCTTATGCGTAGAAATGCTGTCCACTTCTCTCTAAGCCACTTATTCACTATTTTAGTTTTTTTTCCCTCCTGTGACCAAGGGGAGTTCTCGATTTCAGGCAGAGTTAAGTCAGAGAAAGATGCGGTAGCCAGAATATCAGCTATAGACGTGCATCCGCTCCCTGTACGCCCCGTCAGGGCAACTACCACGTGTGACTCTCTATGGTTGAAAATCGTCTCTAAAGCCTCCGCTATCTTCTGAGCCTCCGTTCCTTCATTCATTACGCCAAGTCTCTCGATAAAAATGGGGTTGCGACAAATAGGGATCAGTGCGCATGAGATGATATTATCTGCCACCATCTATCTACATACATTGTGGGTGTTGTGGGAAGTCCCCAAGTTGCCCCAAAAGAGAATACGGCTGCTCGAAGTAAACGTAATGTGAATATCCCTTGATACCCATCAACGCTCGCCGCCAGCAAACATCGAGTCCGAAACTCTGGCACCGCCAAGACCCAACCGAAAGGCAACCGCGATTATTCCGCCGCCTCACACCCACCAAAAATTGCCCGTCACCAAAACTAACTCTTTCCCACCCCCCGCCGCTCATGCTCTAACGTCAGCATGAACGCGGCCTCACCCCTCTTCACCCGTTTCGCGGGCTTCATAGATCGCCTGAAGCAGACCATCGCCGCCGCCAGCGTGAAGGTGCAGGGCCGTCCCGCACGTCTCCCCACCCCGCTCGGCCTCCTGCTCTACGGTCGCCTCTCCCGCCTCACCACCCGCCTGCGCGACCTGCTCGCCCGCATCGAAATCGAGCGCACCAAGCCCCGCCGCATCGCCGCGCCCCGCGCCCCGCGCAAATCCACAACCAAACCCGCCCCCATCCTCCCGCGCCGCTTCGGCTGGATCGCCCAACCTCTCCCCGAAGCCAACGCCCACGCCCAAACCCTCCGCCAGTTCCTCTGCGAGCCCGAAACCGAATCCCTCATCG
>Ga0315298_1000866_pt1 | contig 57842 bp, 51 predicted proteins | sample WHS_1_MG_FD_203077 | JGI IMG/M metagenome (GOLD analysis project Ga0315298, IMG submission 203077) | Extremophilic microbial mat communities from Washburn Hot Springs, YNP, Wyoming, USA - WHS_1_MG | ecosystem: Environmental > Aquatic > Thermal springs > Hot (42-90C) | place: USA: Wyoming... | reverse complement strand
GGCGCAGGACGGCGGCGGCCTGCGGTTCGAGCCAGATGATGCCGAGTTCGTTGGCCTCGCCGGGAGGAAAGCTTTTATGCAGGTAGGTTTGGATGCAGATGGATGCTTCTGCAGCGTTGGCGTAGGGGCCGTAGGTCGGGGTTGGGGGGATGGCGGTTTTCGCTGATTGGTGGACCATTCGCGCGTCCTTTCGGCCATTGCCGGGACAGGTTTATCGGAGGTCTTGCGATTTTGGCAAGGTGATCGGTCGTTTAGGGTCAATGTCGGCGCGCATGAAGGGGAGACTTATCGTAACGGCACTTGCGGATAGCGGAGTTCCAATCGGGCGGGTGCGGGGAATGAAAGTTTTTTGGCTCTTTTTTACAAAAAAGAGCGCCTTGCTTTTTGGCGTGGTTTGACGCGGCGCGGGCGGGGTGTGTCACGGGGTCGCGAGGATGTTACTGAGCGATACATAAAAATGCCGCAATTTCAGGGGATTATGGCGAAATAATCAGAAATATTCATTGATTTCTTAAGCTGGTGATCACCGTATAGTGTGCGATGCAGCGAAATGAACGGGCTCTGGCTGGTGCGTGTGTGTGCTGGTTGGGGGTCATAAAGGGAAGCTGGTTGGGATGGATGGGATTTTGAGTTCGGTTGTCGGGTTTGGCGGGGCTTGGGAGAGCCGCGTTTCGGGGTTCGATGTCGGGTATCGGCGCGGGCTGCGGTCGGCGATCGGGTGTCGTGGGGTTGGGCTGCATTCGGGTCGGCCGGTTGCGATGCGGCTGGTGCCGGTGACGCCGGGGGATGGGATTTCGTTCTGTCGGGTGGATCTGCCGGGGGCGCCGGTTGTGGCGGCGCGGCATGATTATGTGGCGGATACGCGGATGTGCACGGTGCTGGCCGATCCGGCGCGGCCGGAGGTGCGGGTTGGCACGGTCGAGCATGTGATGGCGGCGCTGGCGGGGCTGGGTGTCGATGATGCGATGATCGAGGTAGATGGCGCGGAGGTGCCGATTCTCGATGGGTCGGCGGCGGAGTTCGCGTTTCTGGTGCGGTGTGCGGGGATTGTGGAGAGTGCGGTGCCGCGCCGGGTGATCGAGGTGGTGCGGCCGGTGCGGGTGGTGGATGGCGCGGCGGTGGCTTCGCTGGCGCCGGCCGGGGCTGCGGGCGGGTTTTCGCTGGCGCTGGAGATTGAGTTCGCGGCGGGGGCGATCGGGGTTCAGCGGTATGAGATGGCGATGAGCGACGCGGGGTTCATGGAGGAGCTGGCGCGGGCGCGGACGTTCACGTTTGCCGGGGAGGTCGAGGCGTTGCAGGCGGCGGGGTTGGCGCGGGGCGGGAGCCTGGCGAATGCGGTGGTGGTGGATGGAGATGTGGTGGTGAATCCCGAGGGGCTGCGGTTCGCCGATGAGTTCGTACGGCACAAGATGCTGGACGTGGTGGGGGATCTGGCGTTGGCGGGGATGGCGATTGTGGGGCGGTTCGCGGGGGTGCGGACGGGGCACCGGATCAATAACATGCTGCTGCGGGCGTTGTTCGCGGATGCAGCGAATTATCGGGTGGTCGGCGGGGTAAGTGCGCTGGCGGCGGTTGCGTAGGGGTTTGGTTGGCTGGATGTGAAAAAACCCGCCCGGGGTGACCGGGCGGGTTTTTTGTTGGGGTGGTGGTGGGATCAGGTGCGGTTGCGGTTGCGGCGACGGAGGATGAGGCCGAGACCGACCAGGCCGGTGCCGAGGAGGGCGAGGGAGCCGGGTTCGGGGACGGCGACGGTGCCGGGGACGACGAAGACGCGGTCGACGAGGATGTCTTTCGCGGTTCTGCCGTCACCGGTGAAGGAGAAATCGACGGTGTAGTTGCCTGCGGTCGTGATGTCGGTGGTGCCGGCGATCGTGACCCAGGTGTTGGTGCCGTATTCCTTGCCGATGGAGGAGACAGTGGTCATGGCGAACAGGCTGGTGCCCAGGACGCTGCCGGAGAAGCTGGCATCATTCGGGTTGGCGTAGCCGTTGGCGGGGACGTAGACGTCGAACCCGATGCTGTAGATGCCGGGGTTCGTAATCGCGATTGCCTGCTGCATCAGGGTCTGTGTACCGGTGTCGGTCGAGAAATAGGCGGCGTAGCCACCTGAGGCGTCCGGGCTGCCTGTGGTCAGATTATCGTTTGCGACGGCTTGGCCGTAGGCACCGTCCGGGTAATTGCGGGCGACACCGTCGGTCGCGATGACGACGGCTTTGCTCGTGACTTTTCCGGAATCTTGATTCACGGTCCAATCGTTGAAGTTCCCTGTTCCGAACGTACCGTTCTTAACGAGGTTGATGGTGCCTGCGTGGGCGGTGCCGGCGGCGAGGAGGGCGGTGGCGAGGGCGATGCCGGCGAGGCGGGTGGATTTGATCGACATGGCAGTCTCCAGAAAATGAAACGTGTTTGTTCTGGAGAAATGTCATGCAGGATTCGTGCCAATCTTAGAAAACCTCGGAATCTCTGGGTTTTCTTGCGATTGACTCAGCGCCGGCCAAACCGAGTGTAAAGAATCCTGACAACTGCGACCCGTCGGTTCAGAACCCGGGGGTAATGCCGAGGCGCGAGGCAAGGGCGGTGAGGAGGGTTTCGGCCTGGGTTTCGGCGGGGGCTTCGGTGGTGCGGAGGTGGAATTCGGGGGATTCGGGGGGTTCGTAGGGGGAGTCGATGCCGGTGAAGTTGCGGATTTCGCCGGCGTCGGCGCGGCGGTAGAGGCCTTTGGGGTCGCGCTGGCGGCAGATGTCGATCGGGGTGTCGACATAGACTTCGTGGAACAGGCCGGGTTCGAGGAGCTCGCGGGCCATGCGGCGTTCGGCGCGGAAGGGGGAGATGAAGCTCACCAGGACGATCAGCCCGGCATCGGCGAACAGGCGGGCGACCTCGGCGACGCGGCGGATGTTTTCCACCCGATCGGCGTCGGTGAAGCCGAGGTCGCGGTTGAGGCCGTGGCGGATGTTGTCGCCGTCGAGCAGGTAGGTGTGGGCACCGAGGAGGTGGAGTTTGGTTTCGAGCAGGTTGGCGATGGTGGATTTGCCGGAGCCGGACAGGCCGGTGAACCAGAGCACCGCGGGGCGGTGGCGGTTGCGGGCTTCGCGGGCGGGGCGGTCGATGGTGAGGGCCTGGGTGTGGATGTTGCTGGCGCGGCGGAGCGGGTGGCGGATCATGCCGGCGGCGACGGTTTCGTTGGTGATGCGGTCGATCAGGATGAAGGCGCCGGTGCGGCGGTTGGCCTGATAGGAATCGAAGGCGACCGGGGCGGCGAGGGCGAGGTTGACCAGCGCGACCTCGTTGAGGGCGAGATTGTCGGCGGCGAGTTCGTCGAAATTGTTGACGTTGATTTTATGGCGGATTTTCGAGACGGCGCCGGAGATGGTGGTGGTGCCCAGGCGCACGACGTAAGGGCGGCCGGGCAGGAGCGGGGCGGCACTCATCCAGACCAGATCGGCGGCGAACTGGTCCGCGACGTCGGGGCGCGAGGCGGGCGGGGTGAGGAGGTCGCCGCGCGAGATGTCGATATTGTCGGCCAGGGTGAGGGTGATCGCCATGCCGGCGGTGGCGCGCGGGAGATCTCCGTCGGCGGTGACGATGCGGGCGATGGTGCTGGTGCGGCCGGAATTGGCGACGATCACCGGATCGCCGGGGCTGATGCTGCCGGCGGCGATGGTGCCGGCGTAGCCGCGGAAGGTGGCATCCGGGCGGTTGACCCATTGGACCGGGAAGCGGAAGGCGGCTTCGGTGGCGGCGGCGGGTTCGATGGTTTCGAGATGTTCGAGCAGGGTGGGGCCGGAATACCACGGCATCGCGGCGCTGCGGTGGACGACATTGTCGCCGTGGCGGGCCGAGAGCGGGATGGCGGTGATGGTGGTGAAGTGAAAGCGGGCGGCGAGGGTTTCGAACTCGCGCGCGATTTCGGTGAAACGGGCTTGGTCGTGGTGGATCAGGTCGATCTTGTTCACCGCGAGGACGATGTGGCGGATGCCGAGCAGGTCGGCGATGAAGGCGTGGCGGCGGGTCTGGGTGAGCAGGCCCTGGGTCGCGTCGACCAGCAGGATGGCGAGTTGGGCGGTCGAGGCGCCGGTTGCCATGTTGCGGGTGTATTGTTCGTGGCCGGGCGTGTCGGCGATGATGAATTTGCGGCGCGGGGTGGCCATGAAGCGATAGGCGACATCGATGGTGATGCCCTGTTCGCGCTCGGCCTCCAGACCGTCGACCAGGAGGGCGTAGTCGATATTGGCGCCATCGGTGCCGAATTTTTTCGAATCGGCTTCGAGGGCGGCGCGCTGATCGTCCGGAATATTGTCGGTATCGAACAGGAGGCGGCCGATCAGGGTGGATTTGCCGTCATCGACCGAGCCGCAGGTGAGCAGGCGGAGCAAGGTGCGCGGGGCGGTGGGGGCAATTACGTTCATCAGAAATATCCGTCGCGTTTTTTCTTTTCCATCGCCGCGGAATCGTCATGGTCGATCAGGCGGCCCTGACGTTCGGAGAGGCGCGAGGCGCTCATTTCGGCGATGATCGCGGCGAGGGTGGCGGCATCGGACTCCATGGCGGCGGTGAGCGGGTAGCAGCCGAGGGTGCGGAAGCGGATGCGACGCAATGCGGGGGTTTCGCCGGGGGAAAGGGGCAGGCGGTCGTCGTCGACCATGATCAATTGGCCGTTACGGACCACGACCGGGCGTTCGGCGGCGAAATAAAGCGGCACGACCGGAATGTTTTCCTGCTCGATATAGGCCCAGATATCCGCCTCGGTCCAGTTCGAGAGCGGGAACACCCGCATGGTCTGGCCGGGGGCGAGGCTGGTGTTGAACAGGTTCCACAACTCGGGGCGCTGGGCCTTGGGGTCCCAGCCATGGCCTTCGGTGCGGACCGAGAAGATCCGTTCCTTGGCGCGGGATTTTTCCTCGTCGCGCCGGGCGCCGCCGAATGCCGCATCGAATTTCAGCTCGTCGAGTGCTGCTTTCAGCGTGTCGGTTTTCATGATTCTGGTATAGGTCGAGGCGCCGTGATCGAACGGGTTGATGCCGCTGGCGGCGGCTTCGGTATTGGTGCGGACGATGAGGTGGAGCCCGAGACGGGCGACGGTTTCGTCGCGGAAGCGGATCATTTCGCGGAACTTCCAGCCGGTATCGACATGGAGCAGCGGAAAGGGCGGTTTGGCGGGGTAGAACGCCTTGAGGGCGAGGTGCAGCATCACCGAACTGTCCTTGCCGATCGAATAGAGCATCACCGGATTGCGGAAACCGGCAACGGTTTCGCGGATGATTTCGATGCTTTCGGCTTCGAGGGCGGCGAGATCGGCGCTGCGCGCGGGGGCGAGCGTGTCCGCGGGCAAAATGGTGGCGGAGGTCATGCGTGGGGTCCCGGCTGCGTCATGCTGCCGCGTTGTGAGCGAAAACGCCCCCGGCCTGCAAGGGCCGGAGGCGTTTTTGGTGGATAATGGTCACCGGGCGGCATCGCCGGAGGATGGAATTCCCCGGCGATGCCACTGCGGAGAGGGTTACTTTTTCGCGCCGTCCTTGGGCAGCGGGATCGCGACGAAGATCGACTGACCGTCGCGCATGATCCGCACCGCGACCGCCTTGGCGTGTTTCGACTTGGCGGCATCGATCGCGGAGACCGCCTGATCGGGGTCGGTCACGGTGGCGCTGCCGATGCCGACAATGACATCGCCGTCGCGCAGACCGGCCTGATCGGCCGGGGAGTCGGCGGTGACATGGGTGATCACGGCACCCTGAACATTGCTCGGGATCCCGAGTTGCTGGTGCAGGGCCGGGGTGAGCTGCGAGAGGCTGAGACCGAGATCGGCCTTGCTGGTGTTCGAGGTCGAGCTGTGCGGGGCGTTGGGGTTGAAGGCCGCCTCGGCGTTTTTCGGGAATTTTTCGACCTGGATCGCAGCGGTCTTTTCATGGCCGTCGCGGATGTAGGTGACGTGGACGTCCTGACCCGGCTTGACCTCGGACACTTCGAGGGCAAGGTCGCGCACGGTGTGGACGGTTTTGCCATCGACCTTGGTGATCACATCGCCTGCCTTGAGTCCGGCCTTGGCGGCGGGGCCGTTCGGCACGGTCTCGGCGATCAGGGCGCCATTGGCATGACCGTCATGGCTCGGCAGGTTCATCGCCGCCGCCATTTCAGGACTGATTTCCTGAATCTGGACGCCGATGAAGCCGCGCGTGACGTGATGGTACTTGATCAGTTCGGTGGTGATGCGCTTGACCATGTCCGACGGGATCGAGAAGCCGATGCCGACCGAGCCGCCGGTCGGGGTGAGGATCGCGGTGTTGACGCCGATCACCTCGCCCTTCTGGTTGAGGAGCGGCCCGCCGGAGTTGCCCTCGTTGATCGGGGCGTCGACCTGGATGAAACTGTCGTACTGACCATCGCCGATGTCGCGCCCGAGGGCGGAGACCACGCCGGTGGTGACGGTTTCGGCAAGGCCGAATGGATTGCCGATCGCGATGACCCACTGGCCGGGGGTGACATTGGCCGAGTCGCCGAGTTCGAGATAGGGGAACGGCTTCGCGCGGTCGACCTTGAGCACGGCGAGATCGGTGCTCGGGTCGGTGCCGACGATTGTGGCGGGCAGACGTTCACCATCCGAAAGGGTGACGAAAATCGACTTGGCGTTTTTGACGACGTGGTTGTTGGTGACCAGATAGCCTTTGGAACTGATGAAGAACCCCGATCCCTTGGCTTCGACCGCCTGTGGCTGCTGCGGCTGCGGGAACGGGAAGGGGAACGGCATGCCGTTCATGCCCGGCGGCTGATGCTCGGCGACGTTGTGGACCTTGAGGTGCACCGTGACCGACACCACGGCGGGCTTCACGATTTTCACCAGCGGGGCGAAGCTCTGGATGGGCTTGAAATCCTGCTGGACCTTCGCCGTCGCGTTCAGGGACTGATCGTCGGCGAAGGCGGGATGCAGCGAAATCATCGCCAGGGAGGTTCCGGCGAGGAGCACGGCGGCGAAGGTCGCGATCCGTTGCGGCCGGCGTCGTGCGAGTTGGGGTGTCATTCAGATTTTCCTTCATGGTTCGCCGACGATGTATCGGCCGTGTCGTGTCGCTGAACAATCGAGCCCGTCGTCAGACGGTTGGTATGGATGGTGCGGTTATTATCATTTCAAACGCCGGACGGGAGCCCCTATGGTCTGATTTCGAAACGGTTCGATCGCCATGCGTGCGATATAGGTGGAATTCTAAACGCGGGCAGGCCGCGCAGATGAAACTCGTTTCATCCGCGCACGTCGACAAGGACCAGTTCGGTTTCCGAAGGGCCGGCCTCGATCACGATTGCGCGCTCGTTGCTGATTGCGAGTCCGTCGCGCGGTTCGGCATGGACCGGATCGCCACCCAAGGAGGCGGACGAAACCGTGAATGAACCGACCGGCGCGACCAGATAGGCGGCGCGGCCCTCGGCGATTTGGTAGGTCGCGCGTTCGCCCGGCGCCAGACGCGCGGCCAGCACCGCGGCATCGGCATAGAGCGGCAACGCGCCGGCCTCGGCATCGCCCGGACGGCCCCCGGCGAGAATGTGCAGCCCCGATGACGTGGCACGCGGAAACTCCCGGCTCGCCCAGCCCGGGGCAACGCCGGTGCGGTCCGGCATGATCCAGATCTGGAACAGACGGGTCGCCTCGTCCTCCTCGTTATACTCGGCATGGGTGATCCCGGTGCCGGCATGCATCACCTGCACGTCGCCCGCACGGGTGATGCCGTGATTGCCCAGATTGTCCTTATGGGTGATCGCGCCCTGCCGGATGAAGGTGATGATCTCCATGTCCCGATGAGGATGCGGATCGAAACCGGTATGTGGGGCAATCTCGTCGTCATTCCAGACCCGCAACGCACCCCAGCCCATGCGCGAGCGATCATGATAATTACCGAAACTGAAATGATGATGCGCGTTGAGCCACTCGTTGCGGAAACTGCCGATGGTGGCGAAGGGACGTAATTCGATCATGGGAGACCTCCAGCGTTTGCGAGTTTGCGGTGACGGCAAGGCAAGGCAAGGCGAGGCGAGGCAAGGCAAAGACAGGCAAGGTCTTCTTTTTTGAAAAAAAGAAGCAAAAAACTTTTTTGATCTGGGGCTGGGGCGGTGGGGACGGCACGGGCACAGGGAAACACTGTTTTGGATGAGACGCGGCAGGATCGCCGGGTTGGGCCGTGGGCGGCGGTTCCGGCACGCGCCAGACGAATCAGAGTTTTTTGCTTCTTTTTTGCAAAAAAGAAGCGCTTGCCTTTGCCTTAACTTCCCGATCTCCTCGCTCCAAATCATTCGATATCGAACAATAGAGGATATCGCGCCGGAAGTTCAATCGGGGGTCGCGGCGGCGGTTCCGAGCTGACGAAGGAGGGTGCCGAGGCTGGCGAGGTCTTTGGCGGTGAGGCCGGACATAGCGGCGGCGATGTCGCGGGCGTGGCTGGGGAAGATGGTCTGGATGAAGGTTTGGCCGTGGGGGGTGAGGACGACGCGGACGCTGCGGCGGTCTTCCGGGCAGGCGACGCGTTCGACCAGGCTGCGTTTGACCAGTTTGTCGATCACGTCGGTGAGGTTGCCGGGGCTGGTGAGGATTTTGCGTGAGAGATCGCGCTGGGTGAGCGGGCCGAGGTGGAGCAGGGCTTCGAGGACGCCGAGTTGGGTGTGGGTGAGGCCGGCGGCGGCGAGGCGGGGGGCGGTGCGGGCGCTGACGGCGTGGGTGGCGCGCATCAGTTTGACGTAGGTGCGGATGGCGGCTTCGGTGGCTTCGTCATCGACGCCGAACATGGCCGGGTCAGCGGTTCATCAGCACGGCGATGCTGGCGTGTTCGAGGACGTGGCGGGTGACGCCGCCGAGGATGAGCTGGCGGAGGCGGGAATGGGAATAGGCTCCCATGGCGAGCAGGTCGGCTCCGTAATCGGTGACGGCGGCGAGCAGGCCGGCGCCGGCGTTGCGGTCGATCGCGCGGAATTCGGTGGCGTCGGCGGTGATGCCGTGGAGTTCGAGGAAGTCGGCGAGCTGGGCGGCATCGGGGCCCTGGCGCTGGTAGTCCGGCGAGTGGAAGATGCGGATTGCGGTGGCATCGGCGAGCCAGGGCAGGACCGAGGCGACGGCGGAGGCGCTTTCGGCGGTGCCGTTCCAGGCGATGGCGATGCGGGTGCCGAGGGTGGCGGGGATGCCGACCGGGGCGATCAGAGCGGGGCGGCCGGAATCGAACAGCACGGCGTGGAGCGCGTCGGCGGAGGCGACTTCCTCGGCGGATTTGGGATGGGGGACCACGATGAGATCGGACAGGCGGGCTTCGCCGGCGACGAGTTCCTCCTCGCGCCCGACGATGGAGGAGAAGCGGGCGGAGGCGGCGCGGACGGCACCGGATTCGGCGCGGAGCGGGGCGCCGACGGCGATGTTGCGGGCGGTGGTTTGCGTGGTGAACAGAGCGAGCAGGGCGCTGGCCTCGGTGTTGCCCTCCTTTTCGGTGCTCGCCATCATTTCCTCGATCATGGCGCCCGAGAGGCCTTCGCCGGCGAGGGGGGCGACGTCGCGCGTGTCGGTGCGGACGTGCAGCGCGTGGAGGTGGGCGCACCAGCGTTCGGCGAGCATCAGGGCGGTGGTCAGCGCGCCGGGGGCGGAGGCGATGCCGGCGAGGGGGAGCAGGATTTTACGGATCGCCATGGGTGTGGTCCCTATGATGAACGCGGGGGTCGGTACGGGGTCAGTACATTGATGAAAGCACGGTGCGCAGCCGTTTCAACTCCTCCAGGGCGCGGCCTGTTCCGAGGGCGACGCATTGCAGCGGGTCTTCGGCGACCACGACGGGCAGGCCGGTCGCTTCACGCAGGACATCGTCGAGCCGGTTGAGCAGGGCGCCGCCGCCGGTCAGGACGATGCCTTTATCGACGATGTCGCCCGCGAGTTCGGGCGGGGTATTTTCCAGCGCGACCTTGACGGTTTCGACGATCTGGCTGACCGGTTCGGCGAGGCTTTCGGCGATCTGGGCCTGGCTGACCCGGACTTCGCGCGGGACGCCGTTGATCAGGTCGCGGCCTTTGACTTCGCGCCAGACGCCGGGGCCGTTGGGGTCGGCCCAGGCGGCGCCGATTTCGAGCTTGATTTTTTCCGCCGAGGATTCGCCGATCAGGAGGTTATGATTGCGGCGGATGTAGGAGATGATCGCATCGTCCATTTTATCGCCGCCGACGCGGACCGAGCGGGCGTAGACGATGCCGCCGAGGGAGATCACCGCGACTTCGGTGGTGCCGCCGCCGATATCGACCACCATGGAGCCCGAGGGTTCGGTGACCGGCAGGCCCGCGCCGATCGCGGCGGCCATGGGTTCCTCGATGAGCAGGACCTTGCGCGCACCGGCGCTTTCGGCGGATTCCTGGATGGCGCGGCGTTCGACCGCGGTGGAGCCGGAGGGGACGCAGACGATGATGAGCGGCGAGGCGCCCCATTTGCGGTTATGGACCTTGCGGATGAAATGCTTGATCATTTCCTCGGCGACTTCGAAATCGGCGATGACACCGTCCCGCAGGGGGCGGATGGCCTGGATGTTGCCGGGGGTGCGGCCGAGCATGTGTTTGGCTTCCTCGCCGACCGCGAGGACCTGCTTGCGGCCCTTGATATCGGCGATGGCGACGACGGAGGGTTCATCGAGCACGATGCCGCGCCCTTTGACGTAGACGAGGGTGTTGGCGGTGCCGAGGTCGATGGCCATGTCGGCAGACATGAGCCCGAGGAGCCGAGAGAACATGAAACCCTTTCCGCAAAGCGTCAGCCTGGCACCGGGACGCCGGTGTGGGGCGGTCCTGGTGCGATTGATCATGGAGGGGTTCGATTAGCCTTTGGGCCGGTGCATAACAAGGCCGGTGCATAACAAGGCCGGGGGGAATGGGCCGTAAGGCCTGGTTACGCCGTGCCACGATGTCGACACCGCGCTGCCCTTACATTGCCGACATCAACAGGCCATACTGTTGCAAAGAATGAGACGTTATGAGACCGACTCATTCTGGTCGTTAAACAAGGAGAACAAGTCATGACACGGATTTCGATACGCAAGCTGATGACGCCGGTGCTGCTGGCGGGGCTCGCGCTCAGCCTCGCGGCGTGCGGCTATACGCCGGGTTCGCGCGCGCTTTCGGGCGGCGCGATCGGGGCGGGCACCGGGGCGATCCTGGGTGCGGTGACTGGTGGGTCGGCGGCGACGGGTGCGCTGATCGGCGGTGGTATCGGCGCGATCGGAGGTGCGGTGACCAATCCGAACACCATCAACCTCGGCCATGCACCCTGAGCCCCGGCTCGGCACGTAATAATTAAAGGGGAGCTTCGGCTCCCCTTTTTTGTGGAATGCGCCTTGTGGGGCGCGCGGATCAGCCGACGATTTCGGTGCCGGCGAAGAAGAAGGCGATTTCCTGGGCGGCGGCTTCGGGGGAGTCTGAGCCGTGGACGGAGTTGGCTTCGATATCCTCGGCGAATTCGGCGCGGATGGTGCCGGGGGCGGCTTTTTTAGGGTCGGTGGCGCCCATGATGTCGCGGTTTTTCGCGATGGCGTTTTCACCGGCGAGGACCTGGACGACGACGGGGCCGGAGGTCATGAACTGAACGAGGCCGCCGAAGAACGGGCGGGCCTGATGGGCGCTGTAGAAGGCTTCGGCCTGGGCGCGGGTGAGTTGCACGCGCTTCTGCGCGACGATGCGCAGGCCGGCTTCCTCGAATTTGGCGTTGATCCGCGCGGTCATGTTGCGGCGGGTTGCGTCGGGTTTGATGATCGAGAGCGTGTGTTCGATGGCCATGTCGGGGTCTCTTTTCAGGAGTTCGGTTGGATTGTGTGGTTGCGCGGGGCCATAGCTTTCCCGCGCGGTATGGGCAAGCCCCGCGCTCTGCGATAGCTAGCGCGCATGAGTCTCCTTCGGATAGAAAATCTCTCGTTCAGCATCGCGGGGCGCGCGCTGCTGGAAAGTGCGGCGCTGACGATCGATCCGGGTCGCAAGATCGGGCTGATCGGGCGGAATGGCGCGGGCAAGTCGACGTTGCTGAAGCTGATCCTCGGCATTCACACGATGGATGGCGGGACGATCCGGCTCGCGAACCGGGCGCGGATGGGCTCGGTGGCGCAGGAGGCACCGGCGGGGGATGTCACGCCGATCGAGGTGGTGCTGGCGGCCGATGCCGAGCGGTCGGCGCTGCTGGCGGAGGCGGAGCATGCCGCACCGGAGCGGCTGGGCGAGATCCACGACCGGTTGATCACGATCGATGCGGATAGCGCGGCCGCGCGGGCGGGGGCGATTCTGGCGGGGCTGGGGTTCGACGATCGGGCGCAGAACCAGCCGATGTCGAGCTTTTCCGGCGGATGGCGGATGCGGGTGGCGCTGGCGGCGGCGTTGTTCGCGGCGCCGGATCTGTTGCTGCTCGACGAGCCGACCAATCATCTGGATCTCGAAGCGACGTTGTGGCTGGAGACCTGGCTGGCGCGGTTCGGCGGGGCGGTGCTGATGGTCTCGCATGACCGGGATTTGCTGGATCGGGCGGTGGACAGTATCGCGCATCTCGATCGCGGGAAGATCACGCTGACGCCGGGCGGGTTTGCCGAGTTCGTGCGGATCAGGACCGAGCGGGCGGAGCAGCAGAACCGGGCGGCGGCGAAGATCGCCGAGCAGCGGGCGCATATGCAGAGCTATGTCGACCGGTTCCGGGCGAAGGCGAGCAAGGCGCGGCAGGCGCAGTCGCGGTTGAAGGCGCTGGCGAAGATGCCGATGATCGATACCATCGTGGAAGACAGCCCGACGCGGTTCAATTTTCCCGAGCCGAAGGAACTCTCGCCGCCGCTATTGTCGCTGGATCGGGTCTCGCTCGGATATGGCGAGCGGGTGGTGCTGTCCGGCGTGTCGCTGCGGATCGACATGGAGGACCGGATCGCGCTGCTGGGGGCGAACGGCAATGGCAAGTCCACGCTGGCGAAGGCGCTGGCGGGGCGGCTGGAGCCGATGAGCGGCAGCAGTTTTCGCACGCGGGGGATCACCGTGGGGTATTTCGCGCAGCATCAGGAGGATGACCTGCATCTTGACGATACCCCGCTGCTGCATCTGGCGCGGGTGTTGCCGAATGCGACGCCGACCCAGGTGCGGGCGCAGGCGGCACGGTTCGGGCTGGATGCGACGCGGGTGGAAACCAAAGTGGGGCAGCTTTCGGGCGGCGAGAAGGCGCGGCTGCTGCTGGCGCTGGCGACGCGGGATGCGCCGCAGGTGCTGATCCTCGACGAGCCGACCAATCATCTGGATATCGATGCGCGCGAGGCGCTGGTGCGGGCGCTGACCGATTTTCCCGGCGCGGTCATTCTGGTGACGCATGATACGCATCTGATCGATCTGGTCGCGGACCGGCTGATGCTGGTCTCGGGCGGGAAGGTTGAGGCTTACGACGATGATCTGGACGCGTATCGGCGGTTGATCACGCAGAAGACGGCGGGGGGTGGCGAGCGGAAATCGGCCCCGCAGACCCGGGAGGATCGCCGCGCACGGGCTGAGGCGCGCGAGGCGACCGCGCCGTTGCGCAAACGGGGGCGCGACGCCGAGAAGGCGATCAAGGCGCTGGAGGCGGAAAAACGGCAGCTTGAGGCCAAGCTCGCGGATGCGGCTTTCTATGCGCGGGCGAAATCCGAGGAGATCACCGCGATTCAGTTGCGGCTCGGGGTGATCGGGGCGGAGATCGAGGCGGCGGAAGGGGTGTGGCTGGAGGTCGAGGCGGCGCTGGAGGCGGCGGGGTAGCGCTCAGGCGGGGATTGCGGCTTCGATATCCGTTCGGGCGAAGTCCGAGCCGACGAACAGCAGCGGGCAGTGGCGTGATTGGGCGAGTTCGTAGGCGAAGCAATCGCCGAAATTGAGGCCGGCGGGATGGATGCCTTTTCCCCATCGGCCGTAGGCGGATGCGACGCGCTGGGCCGCAGCCAGTGTAACCGGGACGATGATGAAGCCGAATTCGTCGATCAGGCGGGTCATTTCGGCGCCGCACTGGCGGCGTTCCGCGACGATCAGCGCTTCGGCGACGGTGCCCGCTGAAATTGCGATATCCGTTTCGGTGCGGAGTGCGGCGATGCAGGCTGAGGACAACGGTTCGTCCTGGATGATGGCCATCAGCGCCGAGGTATCGACGACGATCAGGCGGGCATTCCGTCGTCACCGTAAAGGAAATCCTGGCTGCGAGCGGCGCCCTGCTCCTGCCTCGCGCGGCTGGAAGCGGATCGGCGGAGGGAGTCGAGGAGTTCGGTACGGAACTCGGCGCTGGGGGAGGATTTGACCGCGACGAGCCGCACGGCGTCATGACCATGCCGGGTCAGGACGATATCGGCTCCTGCTTCGGCCTGGCGGACCAGAGCGGTCAGACGTTTTTTGGCGTCGGAGACCGAGATTTTCATGACGAGAAAATGGTCCATTTGATGGACCATGTCAAATGGCAGGGTAGCGGGCGCGCGGCTGGGGGCCGCGCGCCGTGGGGATCAGAACAACACGCCGCCTTCGAGCAGGAAGTCGGCCTGGTTGCGGCTGCCACCGTCATTGCCGTAGCCGCGGCTGCCGTTATTGCTGAATTTGGTGAGGTGCATCAGGCCGATATCGCCCCGGACGAACAGGTTCTTGCTCTGCCAGGTGGGCGAGACCGAGACGCCGATACCCTGGGCGCCGGGGTTGATGAACCAGTAATCCGGGCCGTTGGAGCTGAAATATTCACCCCAGGCCCCGATCGAATAAGGGGTTTTGGCGAATGAATAGTCGGCGAACAGGGCCGCACCGAAATTGCTGGAGAATTTGTCGAGGCCGAGTTTATGGTCAACCTTGGCGTAGACGTACTGGACTTCGGGGACGAGGTTCAGATTGCCCATCGTGTAGCTGTAATAGGCGCCGAACATGGTGGAATTGACGTAGTTGGGGCCATAATTGGCGACGAAGGACTGGCTGTAAGGTGTCGCGGCATTGCCGTAGATATTGGCATTCAGCCCGGTGCGGCCGAGATTGGTCGCGGCGAAGACGCTGAGGACGTTGTTGCTGTTGAACGTGTAGGTGCCGAGGGCCTGGAGGAAGTTGAACACGCCGGTGTCGAATCCGTCGCCGAAGGTGACGGTGCCGGAGATCGGGCCATCGGTGTAGGTGGCGCTGATGCCGCGGCTCTGCGAGTTCTCGACATAGAAGATGTCGGTGGTGAGCATGTTGGCATTGTTCCAGTCGATGCCCGATTCATAGCCTTCGAGCGAGCCGATCTGGCCGATCGAGATCGAGAACGCCGACGAGGGCGCGAGGGTGAGGTAGCCGGCGTAGAGCGACCCGGTCGAGAAGGTCTGGACCGAGGGTTTCGAGGGGGCATAGCCCAGCACGAGCGAATTGTTGGCACCGACCTCGATGGTGAACTGGAGCAGCCCGGTCGTTTTCTGGACCTGGACGAAGCCGTTCATGAACTGGGCGCCGGTCGCCTTGTCGGTGCCGAGCAGGCCGGGGTTGGTGGAATTGCCGGTGCCGGAGAGGCCGTAGAAATAGCCATCGGCGCCGCCGGTCAGGGCGAGGGTGCCGAGGGGGCCGCCGTCGATGTTGATCGCGGTCGGGCCGTTGAAGGCTTGCGCCGATTGCAGCGCGAGAAGGGAAACAGCGGCACCGAGGCCGAGGGCGAGGAGGGTTGCGATCTTTGACTTTCGCGTCCCAGAGGTGATTTTAGCCTGCATAATAGCTCCTGTTTGATATTTTGTTCTGCGTCATGCCCGAAATTTCATCATTTTGTGACCAAATCGTCGGGGCGTGTCGCAGTCATCCGACAGGTGAGCAAACTATATGCCATTCAGGGCATGTGCACGTGCAACATGACGCGATCGGCGCGATTGCCGGGAACTGTTGCAGTTCTGCTACAAATTGGTGCCCGGCAGGGCGGCGGGGGCGAAGAAGGCTTCGACCGCCGCGACGGTGTCGGCGAGGCCGATCCGCTGGACGATGACATCGGGTGGAAAAGCGGTTTCGAGCCGCGAGGGGAAGGCGCGGTCGAGCAGGACGAAGACGCCGCGATCGCTGGCGCGGCGGATCAGCCGGCCGAATCCCTGGCGGAGCCGGAGGCGGACGATGGCGTCGTCATAGGCTTTGGGGTCGCCGTCCGCGAGATGGGTGCGGCGGATGCGGTGCAGAATGTCGGGCCGGGGCCAGGGGGTGCGCTCGAACACCACGAGGCGCAGCGCGTTGCCCGGCACATCGACGCCGTCGCGCATCGCATCGGTGCCGAGCAGGCAGGCATTGTGTTCGGCGCGAAAGATATCGACCAGGGTTGCGTTGTTCATCGCATCGACGTGCTGGGCGTAAAGCGGGATATTGGCGGCGGCGAGGGCGGGGGCGATGCGCGATTGCACCGCGCGCAGGCGCGAGATCGCGGTGAACAGGCCGAGCGCGCCGCCGCCCGCGGCGAGGAACAGGGCGCGGAAGGCGCTCGCCAGACCATCCATGCTGTCGCGCGGGGAATCGCGCACGACGAAAATGCGGGTCTGGGCGGGGTAGTCGAACGGCGAGGCGAACCCGGCGCGGATCGACGGGCGCGGCAGGTGGATCGCGCCGCTCCGGCTTTCGGCACCGCGCCAGCCGGATTCGGGGTCGTTCGCGGTGGTGTTGTCGCGCAGGGTGGCCGAGGTGATCAGCAGGCCGTGCGCGGGGGCGGCGACGGTTTCGGCGAAGGCTTCGGTGGGGTCGAGCAGGTGCGAGAGCAGGGCAGCGTCGCGCCCGAGGCGGATGAACAGGACATGGCGGGGCCGGCTGCCGGGTTCGGGGGCGGCGGCGCTGACCGCGCCGAGCATGCGCCGCCATGCGGCGAGATTGTCGAGCGCGCGGCGGCGCAGGCTGCGGGCCATGGCTTCGATGCGCTGGCGGTCGCGCTCCTCGATGGTGGCGGCTTCGTCGTCGAGCCGGGCGAGCAGGCGGTCGCGGATCGATCTGAGTGGGGTTTCGAGGCGGGCGAGACCGCGTTCGAGCGCGGTGGCGGCCTCCGCGAGGCTGGGATCGACCGGGTGGAGATCGACCTCGATATCGAGGGCGGATTCGCGCTCGGAGGGTTTGGCGCGCGCGCGGGCCTGGGTGGCGAGGGCGGCGAGGAAGGCTTCGGCGGGGCCAGTGCCGATACTGTCGAGTTCGGGACCCGCGGCGGCGAGGCGGGCGAAGAAGGCCGAGCCGGGCAGGATGCGCGCGGCGATCAGGGCGGCGTCGAGCGGGGCGACGAGGGTTTCATCGGCTTCGATCAGGTCGGCGATGCGCGGTGCGATGCCGCGCGCGCGGGAGCGGCCGCCTTCGGCACCGAGCAGCCAGCGGCGGAGTTCGGCCATTTCGATGCCGGAGAGTTCGGCGGAGAACGCCGAATCGGCGGCGTCGAACAGGTGATGGCCTTCGTCGAACACGTAGCGGGTGGGGACGCTGTTGTCGTCGAGCCCGCCCCATACCGCCTGGGCCATGACCAGAGCGTGATTGGCGATCACGAGGTCGGCCCCGCGCGCGCGGCGGATGACGTGCTCGATGGTGCAGCGCTTCCAGTGCGGGCAGGCGCCGTGGATGCATTCGCCCCGGCGGTCCGCGATTTGGGGCAGCAGGGTGTTGCCGAAGAGTTCGGGGAACCAGCCGGGCAGGTCGCCGCCCGCGATGTCGTGGTCGTTCGAGACCACGGCCCAGCGGGCGATCAGGCCGAGGGCGGTGAGGTTGCTGGCGACCGGGCTGGCGGCGGTGCTGTTGACCGCTTCCTCGTAGTTGAGGAGGCAGAGGTAATTTTCGCGGCCCTTGCGCAGCACGACTCGGTTGCGGCGGCGGGCGGGGTCGGGTTCGAGGCGGGTGAGTTCCTGTTCGATCTGGCGCTGGAGGTGACGGGTATAGGTGGAAATCCAGACCGCGCCCTGGTTGCGCTCGGCCCAGAGCGAGGCGGGGGCGAGATAGCCGAGGGTTTTACCCGTGCCGGTGCCGGCTTCGGCGAGGACGCAATGCGGTTCGCCTTCCTGCACGGCGGGGGCAAAGGCGGCGGTGGCGGCGGAGGCGTAGTCGGACTGCGCCGGGCGCGGTTCGGCGTGGGCGCCGAGCAACTCGGCAAGGCGGGTGCGCGCGGCATCCGGCGGGACCGCGAAGGAGGAGGGTGGCGGGCGCGGGGCTTCGTCCTCCCATTCCGGGAGGATCGACCAGAGGCGGAGGGCAGCGCGATCGGGGCGGGCGGTGGGATCGCCGAGTGCCGCAGCGACCGCGCGAGCCCAGGGCCAGCCGGTCTGGCCCATGAGGGTGGCGAGACCGGCGGCGTGGCGGTTGTGGCTCAGCATGCGGCCCTGCGTGAGCCGGGCGAGCAGGGCGGCGGCGTAGTCGGGCAGGGCGGCGGCGGCGGCTTCGATGGTGTCGGGCGGTTCGAAATCGAGGGCGCGGGCGAGGGCGGCGGGGGTGGGCGCGATCGGGTGCGCGGGCATGACGAAGGCGAAGAGTTCGAGCAGGTCGAGGGTGCGCAGATTGGCACCGAGCCGCTTGAGCGTGGCGGGGGCGTGGATGACCAGCGGCGGCGGCAGATCGCGCAGGGCGGCGCGGGCGGCTTCGGTCGTGAGGGTGCGCAGTTCGCCTTCGGGCGTGAGCAAAGCGGCGGTGCCGTGGGCCGTGACCAGAGCAGGGGCGGGCGTATCGGGCGGCTGCGATCGCGGCGGCGGGGTCATATGGTGGTTGTAGCGGTGGCGGGGGCGAACACCAAGCGGGGCGCGGGTTACGTGAGCGCGGCGCGGAGGTGTTCGACGATGCGTTCGAACATCGCGGTGGTCAGGCGGCCGGTGTTGGTGTTGAGCCGGGAGACGTGGAAACTGTCGGTGAGGGTGATGCCACCGGGCAGGGTGGTGGTGGCACCGTGGACGAATTTGGCGTGGCTCTGTTTGAGGCCGAAGGCGCGCAGCGTGGCCTGATGCGCGATGCCGCCGAGGGCGAGGATGGCGCGGAGGTTGGGCATGGCCGCGATGTCGGTCGCGAGATAGGTATTGCAGGTGGCGATTTCGGCGGGGAGCGGCTTGTTTTCCGGCGGCACGCAGCGGACCGCGTTGATGATGCGGCAATCGTGCAGGGTGAGGCCGTCATTCGGGTCGGCGCGGTAGGTGCCGGAGGCGAAGCCGAATTTGATCAGGGTTTCGTAGAGCAGGGTGCCGGCGAAATCGCCAGTGAAGGGGCGGCCGGTGCGGTTGGCGCCGCGCAGGCCGGGGGCGAGGCCGACGATCAGCAGGCGGGAGTCGGGTGCGCCGAAAGCCGGGACCGGTTGGTTGCGGAAATCGGGAAATTTGCGCCGGTTTTCGGCGCGGAAGCCAGCCAGACGCGGGCAGCGCGGGCAGTCGGGTGGTGGCGACGGCATTACGTGGCTTGCGGGATCAGTCGACTTCGACGTCGCTGCGGGGGGCACGTTGCCGGGGTTCGGTCTGTCGGCGGGTGAATTCGGCCGCGATGTCGGACAGTTCGGCGAAATGATCGGCCTGGCGGCGGAGTTCATCGGCGATCATCGGCGGGGAGGTTTTTATGGTGGAGACGACGGTGACGCGGACGCCGCGCCGCTGGACCGCCTCGACGAGGCGACGGAAATCGGAATCGCCGGAGAACAGGATCGCATGGTCGATATGCGGGGCCATTTCCAGCATGTCGATCGCGAGTTCGATGTCCATGTTGCCCTTCACGCGGCGGCGGCCGGCACCGTCGGTGAATTCCTTGGCGGGCTTGGTCACCAGCGTGTAACCGTTATAGGCCAGCCAGTCTGTCAGCGGTTTGAGCGGTGAATATTCCTCGGTATCGAGCAATGCCGAGTAATAATAGGCGCGGATCAGGTTGACACCGCCGAAAAAATCGAGAAGCCGACGGTAATCGACGTCGAACCCCACGGCGCGGGAGGCGGCATAGAGATTTGCGCCGTCGATGAACAGCGCGGTCTTTTCATGAGGACGTAAACGCATTTAATGACCTTTCGAATCCGCAGCGTCTCGAAATATTCAAGTTTGAATATAGACGTAATATGACGATGCTTAGGGTATTTTGAACAAAACGTATAGACAGGGCCGATGATATATATCGCTTTGGGGGCCAACCTCGCGGGGACGAAGGGAGAAACGCCGCCTGAGACATGCGAGACGGCGTTGGTCGAGTTGCGTGAACTGCAATTCATGAAATTCGTGGCGGTTTCACGCTGGTATCGATCGAGGCCGTTTCCGCGCGACGATCGCCAGCCGGATTACTGCAACGGGGTGGCCGCGTTCGAGGGCAGCCCGGACCCGGTGGCATTGATGGCGGCGTTGCACCGGATCGAGGATAAGCTCGGACGGACCCGGAGCGTGCCGAACGCGGCGCGGACGCTGGATCTTGATATCATCGACCTCAATGGCATGGTGCGTGACGAAGGCTCGCCGGTGCTGCCGCATCCGCGCGCGCATCTGCGGGAGTTCGTGCTGAGACCGTTGCTCGACATCGCCCCCGACTGGCGCGATCCGGCAACAGGGACGCGGGGGACGACGCTGCTGGCGGCGTTGCCGCTGTATCCGGCGGGGCCGATTGTGGTTTGGTAGGTGCTTGCGCCAAGGCAAAAGAAAGGATTCTTCTTTTTTTGGTAAAAAAAGAAGCAAAAAAACTTCTGATTCCCGTGGTCCCAGTCAGTGAAACCACCTCGGAACCAGATCAAAAAAAGTTTTTTGCTTCTTTTTTCCAAAAAAGAAGCGCTTGCTTGCTTTGCTTCCCTCCTCAAATGCCCCAGCGCGGTTCGGTTGCGCGGGGCGGGGGGGTCTGCTATTTCGTTGGGTTGATCGTTGAAAGCGCGCGCCTGTTGGCGTGCGGCGAAGGAGTTTTTCATGGCGCGCGTTACCGTTGAAGATTGCATCGAACAGATCCCGAACCGGTTTGAACTCGTTTTGCTGGCCGCACAGCGGGCGCGCAATCTTGCGCGCGGCGCGGCGATCACGATCGATCGGGACAACGACAAGAACCCGGTGGTGGCGCTGCGCGAGATTGCCGATGTCTCGGTCGATTTCAGCGGGTTGGAGCAGGATCTGATCAAGTCGCTCTCGCGGGTGCCCGATCCGGAACCGGTGGACGAGGAAGTGCAGGATCTGATCCCGACCGACCAGAATATCTTTGGTCTGCAGGATGTCTCCGCCGAGGAGGAGGCTGCGGCGCTGGCGGCGGAATCCGAAGAGATGACGTCGGAGGATATTGCGGCGGCGATCGAGGCGGAACTGGGCGGCGGACGCCCGCGCCGCTGATCAGAGCGCACGGACATGGCGGTGCGGCATGACGGGATGGGGATGAACCAGCCCGCCGCCGCGCCGGATGGCCTCGCGGGTGGGGCCTATCATGAGGCGCTGCTGCCGCTGCTCGGGCGGATCGGCAGTTATGATTCCAAGATCGATCCTTCGGTGATCGATGCGGCCTACGGTATTGCCGAGGCCGCGCATGCAGCGCAGAAGCGCGAAAACGGCGATCCCTACATCACCCATCCGCTGGCGGTGGCCGATATTCTGGCGGGGTACCGGCTGGATGGCGACAGTATCGTCACGGCGCTGCTGCACGATGTGATCGAGGATACCAAGGTCACGCTGCCGGCGCTGCAGTCGCGGTTCGGCGCGGAAGTGGCCGGGCTGGTCGATGGCGTGACCAAGCTGACGCGGCTGGAGCTGCAATCGGACCGGACCAAGCAGGCGGAGAATTTCCGCAAGCTTGTGCTGGCGATGAGCAAGGACATTCGTGTCCTGCTGGTGAAGCTGGCCGACCGGTTGCACAACATGCGCACGATCCATTTCATGCGCGAGCCGGAACGCCGGGCGCGGATCGCGCGCGAGACCATGGAGATCTATGCGCCGCTCGCCGAGCGGATCGGAATGGATCGGGTCAAGACCGAGTTGCAGAACCTGTCTTTCGCGGTGCTCGATCCCGAAGCCTATGATTCGATCCAGGCGCGGATGAATTTTCTGCGCGGCCAGGGTGCCGATGTCATCGACGAGGTGCGCGCAGAATTGTTGCGGATCTTCGCCGAGGCGGGAGTCGAGGTGGTCGAGATTTCCGGGCGGGAAAAATCGATTTTTTCGATCTGGGAGAAAATGCAGCGGCGCAACGTGGCGTTCGAGCAGCTCTCCGACATCATGGCGTTCCGGATCATCGTGCCGACGCGCGAGCAGTGCTATGTGGCCCTCGGCGCGATCCACGCGGCGTTTCCGGTGATTGCCGGGCGGTTCAAGGATTATATCTCGACGCCCAAGGCCAACCACTACCAGTCGCTGCATACCGGTGTGACGCTGCGCCACCCGCGCAACCAGAAGATCGAGTTGCAGATCCGCACTCCGGAGATGCATGCGGTGGCGGAAAACGGGGTGGCGGCGCACTGGGTCTACAAGCAGGCGGATGCCTCGCCTGCCGATGTGAGGCAGTTCCGCTGGGTGCAGGATCTGCTGGAGATTCTGGAAAACTCCGCGGCACCCGACGAATTTCTCGAGAATACCAAGCTCGAACTCTACCAAGATCAGGTGTTCTGCTTCACCCCGAAAGGCCAGCTGATCCAGCTGCCGCGCGGGGCGACGGCGGTGGATTTTGCCTATGCGGTGCATTCCCAGGTGGGGGATACCTGCGTCGGTGCGCGGATCAACGGGCGGCTGATGCCGCTGCGCTACGAGTTGCAGAACGGCGATCAAGTCGAAATCCTGACCGCGCGCGGGGGCACGCCCTCGCCCTCGTGGGAGCGGTTCGTCGTCACCGGCAAGGCGCGGGCGCGAATCCGGCGGTTTCTGGCGAGTCAGGTGCGCGAGCAAAATCGCGATCAGGGCAAGGCCGCTCTGGCCAAGGCGTTCCGCCAGGACGGGGTCGATGGCTCCGAGAAGGTGCTCGAAGCGGCGCTGAAAACCTTGAAGCAGGCCTCGCTTGATGATCTGTACGTCGCGGTCGGGACCGGAAATCTCGGGCCGAAGGACGTGGTGCAGGCGGTCTATCCGGAATTGCGCGAGAGCCGCTCGCCCCGGATGATTCCGGGAATGCTCGCGCGGCCGCCGCGGACGCCCTCGCGCGGCAACGAACTGCCGTTGACCGGGCTGATTTCGGGGATGGAGGTCCATTACGCCGGGTGCTGCCACCCGCTGCCGGGGGACAAGATCGTCGGCATCATCGCGACCGGCAAGGGCGTCACCATCCATACCCGCGACTGCATGACGCTGGAGACCTTCGCGACCACGCCGGAACGGTTCATCGATGTCGATTGGGATTACGCGCAGCTTGGCCAGACCCGCGAAGGCGGCAAGGACGGCGCGGGACGCGACCGGCCCTTTACCGGGCGCATCTCGGTGATCGCCTCCAATGCCGGTAATACCCTCGCCAACCTCGCCAACGCGGTGGCAAAGCAGGACGGGGCGATCGCGAATCTGAAAATCGTCCACCGCCAGCAGGATTTTTTCGAGTGCCTCATGGATGTCGAAGTGCGGGATCTGCGGCATCTGTCACAGGTGATCGCCGGGTTGCGGGCGGCGGGCGGGGTGGCGCAGGTGGATCGGGCGCGGACGTGAGGGGTCGGAGGGATCGGGAGGAAAAAGGCTTCTTTTTTGTAAAAAAGAAGCAAAAAACTTTTATTCGCCGGGGCAGGGGCGTTGGCGCGGCTGGTGCCCACAGGAGCGAAAGTTTTTTGGTTCTTTTTTTCAAAAAAGAACGCCTCTCCTCATGATCATCGGCATCGGCTCCGACCTCTGCGACATCCGCCGCATCGAGGAGACCCTCGCCAAGTTCGGCGACCGGTTCGTGTTGCGGATTTTCACCGAGGTCGAGCGCGTCCGGTCCGAGCGGCGGGTGCACCAGCGGGCGTCGAGCTATGCCAAGCGGTTCGCGGCGAAGGAGGCCTGTGCGAAGGCGTTGGGCACCGGGTTCCGGCGCGGGGTGTTCTTTTCGGATCTCGGCGTGGTCAATCTGCCCTCGGGCCAGCCGACAATGGCGTTGACCGGCGGGGCTGCGGTGCAGTTGGCGCGCTTGATTCCGCCGGGAATGACGCCGTTTATCCATGTATCGCTGACCGATGAGTATCCGTATGCCTATGCGCATGTGATCATCGAGGCGCGGGAAGGTAACTAGGTCGATGAGCAGTTTCGAGACGGTGCCGGCGGTTTGCCGGCATTTCGGCATTTGCGGCGGTTGTACCGAGCAGGATGTGCCGGCGGCGATCTATCAGGCGGAAAAACGGCAGACCCTGGTGGACGCACTGGCGCAGGCGGGGTTCGGCGATGCGGTGATTTCACCGATGGTGATGGTGCCGATGGGGACGCGGCGGCGGGTCGATTTCGCGGCGATGCGGGTGGCGGGCGCGGTGCGGCTGGGGTTTCATGCCGCGCGGTCGCGCGAGGTGGTGGATATCGTCGAATGTCCGCTGGCCCTGCCTACGATTGCGGCGCTGATCGGGCCGTTGCGGGTGTTGCTCGGGCGGCTCGGCGGGTTCCGGAAGTCGGGCAGCGTGCTGATCAATGCGCTGGATCACGGGCTCGATGTGTCGGTGCTGCTCGATGGCGAGGCGAGTGCGGCGGATCGGTCCTGGCTGGTGGCGTTCGCGCGGGAGCAGGGGCTGGTGCGGATCAGTCTGGGCGATGAGCCGGTGCTGGTGGCCGGCGCGGTGACGCTCGATGTCGGCGGGCTGGTGGTGACACCGCCGCCGGGGGCGTTTCTGCAGCCGACCGTGGCGGGTGAGGCCGCGATCCGGGCGGCGGTGATGGCGGGGTTGCCGGGAAAACTGACCCGTAAATCGCGCATCGTCGAATTGTATGCCGGGGTGGGGACGCTGACCGGGGCGTTGCTGGCGCAGGCGCGGGTTCAGGCCTTCGAGGGCAGCAAGCAAGCCTGCGCGGCGTTGGAGGCGGCGGCGCGGCTCGCGGGGGTGACCGGGCGGGTGGTGGTGGAAAACCGCGATCTGGCACGCCGGCCGGTGACCGCGAAGGAACTGGCGGGCGCGGCGGCGGTGGTGCTCGATCCGCCATTCGACGGGGCGGGGCCGCAGATGCGCGCGATTATTGAATCGAATGTGGCGCGGGTGATTTACGTGAGCTGCAATGCCGAGGCGCTGGCGCGCGAGGCGAAATGGCTGCGCCAGGGCGGGTTCGGCGTGGTGGCGGTGACACCGATCGACCAGTTTCCGGCCTCACGGCATCTGGAGAGCGTGGTGGTGTTCGCCCGTCAGGCCTAGGGCGGGAGGCTGGGTTGCAACCGCTTGCGGGATCGGGATGGGGGTGCTAGGCGAATGACATGACCGAAACGGCGATCCGTTCCGAGATTGCTTCGACCCTCGCAGGGCTGCTTCGGCGCGCGCCGCTTTCGCTTCGACTTATCGACCCCTGGGCGTGACGCCCGGCTGACCGCCGGAACGCACAGGGGATTGGATTGTCGGCACAACACATCTGATTTGTTGCGGAAGCGAGAGTTTTCATGACCATCAATCATCCTAATTTCGGCGCGATCGCTGACGACCGCGTCATCATGTTCGACACCACCTTGCGCGATGGCGAGCAATCCCCCGGCTTCTCGATGAATATCGACGAGAAGCTGCGGATGGCCGAGGCGCTGATGGAACTCGGGGTCGATGTGATCGAGGCCGGGTTTCCGATTGCGAGCGCCGGCGATTTCGAGAGTGTTAACCGGATCGCGCAGAGCATTCGCGGCCCGGTGATCGCGGGGCTGGCGCGGTCCGGGCGCGAGGATATTCTGCGCGCGGCGGAGGCGGTGAAACCCGCCGAGCGCAAGCGCATCCACACCTTCATTTCGACCTCCGCGCTGCACATGAAATACAAGCTGCGGATGGAGCCGGAGGCGGTGCTCGAAGCGGTCGGCCGGTCGGTCGCGCTGGCGCGCGAGTTTACCGACGATGTCGAATGGTCGGCCGAGGACGGCAGCCGGACCGATCCCGATTTCCTGTGCCGCTGCGTCGAGGCGGCGATCCGGGCGGGAGCGAGCACGATCAATATTCCCGATACCGTCGGCTATGCGGTGCCCGAGGATATCGCGCGGATTTTCACGATGTTGCGCGAGCGGGTGCCGGGGGCGGACGGGGTGATTTTCTCGACCCATAATCATAACGATCTCGGCCTCGCGGTGGCGAACACGATTGCCGCGGTGAAGGCTGGGGTGCGGCAGATCGAATGCACGATCAACGGCATCGGCGAGCGGGCGGGCAATGCCGCGCTTGAGGAAGTGGTGATGGCGATCCGCACCCGGCACGATGCGGTGCCGTTCAACAACGGGATCGACACCACGCGGATTTTGCGGACCTCCAAGCTGTTGGCCGCGATCACCGGGTTCGACGTGCAGCCGAACAAGGCGATCGTCGGGCGCAATGCGTTTGCCCATGAGAGCGGGATTCATCAGGACGGGGTGCTGAAGAACGCCGCGACCTATGAAATCATGACCCCGGAATCGGTGGGCTGGCAGAAGACCAGCCTGGTGCTGGGCAAACATTCCGGGCGTGCGGCGTTTCGCGACAAGCTCCGTGCCCTGGGCTATGGCGAGGTCGGCGACAATGCGCTGAACGATGCGTTCCGCCGGTTCAAGGATCTGGCCGACCGCAAGAAGCTGGTTTACGACGAGGATATCACCGCGCTGTTCGATGAGACCGTGGTGCGCGACCGGAGCCGGATTAAATTCGTGTCCCTTGAAGTGTGGTCGGGTTCCAAGGCGCAGCCGCGCGCGGTGCTGGAACTCGACGTGGATGGGGTGATCCATCAGCACGAAGCGCATGGCGACGGGCCGGTGGATGCGACGTTCAATGCGATCCGCGCGATTGCGCCGCATGAGGCGGAGTTGCGGCTGTTCACCGTGGGCGCCGTGACCGAGGGGACCGATGCGCAGGCCCGTTGCGGCGTGCGGCTCGAAGAGGACGGCAAGCTCGTCGATGGGCAGGGGGCTGATACCGATACCATCGTGGCGGCGGCGCGGGCCTATATTCACGCGCTGAACAAGCTGATGGTCAAGCGGGAGCGGACCGAGCCGGCGGCGCTTTCGGCCTGAGGCAGAGATTGTCGAAAATGGTGATGGCGGCGGGGGATGTCTCCCGCTGCCAGCACGCGGTGGCGAACGCGGCGCGAAGCTGCGGGACGAGGGTGCGGCTTGCGGCGTCCACCCGGATATTCGCGATGATCACGCGCCGGTAGGGCGCGGCGCGGTTGGGGGTCGTCGCGGCGCGGCGGGCGACCAGTACGGTCATGGTCGCGGGGGCGGCGGCGATGAACGGGCCGGGGATGCCGACACCGTCATTGCCGAAGGGGATTAGCACCAGCGTATCCGGGCGGAGGAACGCGGCGGCGGCGGCTTCGGTGCGCGCGGCGGGCTGCATGGTGCCGGGTGCGATGGCGAGGCCGATGATCGCGGCGGTCTGGATCGCGAGAAGCGGGGCCAGAAGCCAGGGATGGCGGCGCAGGCCGGTGGCGAGAGCGAGGCCGAGATAGGGCAGGCCGAGCCAGAGGTAACGCACTTCGATCGGCATATTATCGAACAGGCCGCCGAGGGCGAGCAGGCCGACCGGCGGGGCGACGATGCCGGCGAGGATCAGGGCGCGGTGGCGCGGTGCGAGGGCGGTGAGGCCGCTGCGGGAGATGTCGATGGCGAGGATGATCAGGAAGGCGGCGAGCAGGGCTTCGAGCGGGCGCGCGGCGGCGTGCGGACCCTCGCGCGGCAGAGCGCCGAGCAGCGCGCCGCCCTGATCGCGTGCGAGATCCGCCATTGCGGGGAGCAGGGCGAAGGGATGGAACTGGCCGGGGCGGGTGCCTTGCTGGGCGAGGAAGAACCACGCCCCGGCGGGGATGAACAGCGCGGCACCGATGGCGGAGGCGATCCACAGGGCGGGCCGGGCGCGATGGACCGCCAGCATCCAGAGCAGCCCCGCGATCGTGGTGAAGCCGGCGAGGTAGTTGGAGAAGCACGCGGCCCCCAGCGCGATGCCGCCGAGAAGGGCGGGGAGCGGGCGGGCGCGGCGATCGGCTTCGATCAGGGCGAGCACGCCGATAAGGCTGAGGAGTTGGGCGAGGGCGAAGTCGCGCGCGACGATGCCGGTATAGGCGAAGCCGTAGCACAGCAGGGTGATCAGCGCGGTGGCGAGCGGCGGCGCGCCGATGGTGCGGGCGAGGCGTATCAGCACCCCGAGGGCGGCCAGGGTGAAGACGATCGAGAGCAGACGCAGGCGGAACAGGCCGATGCCGAGGCCATCGCGCCAGAGCGCGAGCAGCCAGAAATAGAGCGGCGGGTGGACATCGCCGGTACGCAGGGCGTGGGCGATTGCACCGAACGAGGCGTGGCCGTGGTAGAACGCGCGCAGGGCGGCGACGGTTTCGGGGTGATGCGGCCAGTCCGGCCTGGGATGTCCGGCGATCAGGAAAACGCTGTAGAACTCATCGTATTCGCCGCCGCGCATCCAGGCGATGGCGATGAGGACAAGGGCGGCAAGGATCAGGAACGGCGCTGGAGCCGCACGGCGCATGGCAGGTCACTCGGATTGCAGGCCAGCCAGTCAACCATAGGTTGTTGGATGGTGCAATCAGAGGCGGTCGCGCAGCCGGTACCAGCTGGTGGCGAGCACGAGGCTCGGCATGCGCAGGAGCGGCCCGCCGGGGAAGCGGGCATGGGGGATCTGTGCGAAAATGTCGAAGCGTTCGGCCTGCCCGGCGACGGCTTCGGCGAGGAGCTTGCCGGCGAGGCCGGTCAGCGCGACGCCGTGGCCGGAAAATCCCTGCGCGAACAGGATGTTGCGACCGATCCGGCCGAAATGGGGCAGGCGGTTGCGGGTGATCGCGACATTGCCGCCCCAGACGTAATCGACCCCGATATCGGCGAGTTGGGGAAAGGCGCGGATCGCGCGGGCGCGCATCGAGGCGGCGAGGTTGGGCGGCGGCAGGGTGGAATAGGAGACCCGGCCGCCGAACAGCATGCGGTCATCGGCGCTGCGGCGGAAATAATCGAGCACGAAATTGAGGTCGGCGACCGCTTCGTTGCCGGGGATCAGATCGGGGATGTCGGCGCGCGGTTCGGTCGCGATGATATAGGTGCCGACCGGCATGACATAGCCCGCGATCGGGCGCGAGAGCGTGCCGAGATAGGCGTTACCGCAGAGCAGCAGCGTGTCGGCGGTGACGGTGCCGCTGGCGGTGGCGAGGCGGATTTTGGGTCCATTGGTGATCGAGGTGACTCTGGTATCGGTGAAGATATCCGCCCCGGCGGCCATGGCGGCGTGGCCGAGGCCGAGCGTGTAGTTGAGCGGGTGGATGTGTCCGGCGATCGGGTCGTGCAGCCCGGCGAGGTAGCGCGGGCTGCGCAGGCGCGATTGCAGGGCGGACCCTTCCAGGAGGGTGAAGCCGGGGGCGCCGAGTTCATCGAGTTCCTCGGCCCACGCGTGGAGGTCGCGGACCTGACGGGGCTTGACCGCGACATGGAGGTAGCCGCGCCGCGGGTCGCAATCGATCGCGAAGCGGGCGATCCTTGCGTGGAGCAGATCGACCGCCTCGACCGACATGTCCCACAGCGATTTCGCGGCTTGCGGCCCGATCAGGCGGCGGATCTTGGTTTGGTCGGCGGCGAAGCCGGGCAGGACCTGACCGCCGTTGCGGCCCGACGCGCCGAAGCCGATCTGCTGGGCTTCGAGCACGGCGACGCGGTAGCCCCGCTCGGCGAGGTGCAGGGCCGCCGAGCATCCGGTCATGCCGGCACCGATGATCGCGACGTCGCAGACATGATCGCGATCGAGCGGCGCGGTGGCCGCCGGCAGGTTTGCCGTGGCCTCGTAGTAATTCGCGAGCGGCATGGGGGTCAGACGTTCAGCAGCAGGTGCTCGCGCTCCCAGGAACTGATCACGCGGAGATAGGTTTCGTATTCGAGGCGTTTGACCGCGACGAACACCTGCACGAGTTTTTCACCGAGAATGTCGTTGAGCGGGCGGGATTGTTCCATCATTTCAAGCGCGTGCGAAAGCTCGCGCGGCAGGCTGTAGGGCTGGGAATAGGCCGACCCCTTGAACGGCGGCGTGGCGTTGAGGCCCTCGGACATGCCGAGATAGCCGCAGGCGAGCGAGGCGGCGAAGGCGAGGTAGGGGTTGGCATCCGCCCCCGGAACGCGGTTTTCGACTCGCATGGATGCCGGTTCGCCGAACGGGACGCGCAGGCCGCAGGTGCGGTTGTCGTGGCCCCATTGCAGGTTGATCGGGGCGTTGGAAAAACGGGTGAGGCGGCGGTAGGAATTCACGTTGGGCGCGAAGATCGGCATGATCGCGGGGATGTATTTCTGCAGCCCGCCGATGAAGGACAGGAACAGGGCGCTGGGCCGGCCATCGCGGTCGGCGAACAGGTTCTCGCCGGTTTCGGCATCGACCACGCTCTGATGGACATGCATGGCGCTGCCGGGTTCCTGGCCCATCGGCTTGGCCATGAAGGTGGCGTAGATGTCGTGGCGGAGTGCCACCTCGCGGACGGTGCGCTTGAACAAAAAGACCTGATCGGCGCGGTTGAGCGGGTCGCCGTGGAGGAAGTTGATTTCGACCTGCGCCGCACCTTCCTCGTGGATCAGCGTGTCGAGGTCGAGTTCCTGGATTTCGCAGAAATCGTACATTTCCTCGAAGAGCGGGTCGAATTCGTTGACCGCGTCGATTGAGTAGGCCTGCCGCCCGGTTTCCTGCCGTCCGGAGCGGCCGATCGGCGGGACCAGCGGATAGTCGGGGTCGGTGTTGCGCCCGACGAGGTAGAATTCGAGTTCCGGGGCAAGGACCGGTTTCCAGCCGCGCTGTTCGTAGAGGGCAAGGACCTGACGGAGCACCTGGCGCGGCGCGATCGGCACCGGGCGGCCATTGGCGTACTGGCAGTCATGGATGATCTGGGCGGTCGGCTCATGCGCCCAGGGGACCAGACGCACGGTCGAGGGGTCGGGGATCAGCTTGATGTCGATGATCGCGGGGTCGCTCAGCACGTCTTCGGGATCGTCGGGGTATTCACCGGTGACCGACTGGATGAAGATGCTCTCGGGCAGGCGGGGCGCGCCGCCCTGCTGGAATTTCTGGGCCGGCATGATCTTGCCGCGCGGAATGCCGGTGATGTCGGGCACCAGACACTCCACCTCGGTGATGCGGTGTTCGTTGAACCATTCGGTCAGGTCGATCATGAAAGCCTCGGCGGTGAGCGGCGCGCCCGGAATGGGCGCGCCGTCGGAGCGGTCAGTGTTGGCGCACGGCGGTCCAGATCGCGTTGAAGGTCTGGAGTTTGGTGCCCGCGAGCGGCGGCAGGAAGTGGAGATATTTCATCTGCGCGCTGGTCGGTTTGATCAGCGGGGTTTTGAGTTCCTTGCTGAGCATCGGGCCGGCGGCGGCATTGGGGCTGCCGTAGAGATTGAAGTTGGACAGCTCGGCCCCGGCTTTGGCCGAGAGGATGAAGTTGATGAAATCGTAGCCGAGTTTCGGGTCCGGCGCGTGCTTGGGGATCGCCATGGTATCGACCCAGATCTCGGTGCCCTGTTTCGGCAGGAGATAGCCCGAGTTGAGGCAGGATTTGTCATCGTAGCATTCGGCGACATCGCCATTGAAGGTCATGCCGATCGCGATGGTGCCTTTCTTGATCTGGCCCATGGCGGGGTCGCCATCGACGAAGCCGGTGAAGTTTTTGCGCTTCTCGGTCTTTTCGATGAGTTTCGCCGCCTTGATCCACTGGCTTTTCTTGTTGCAGGTGAAGCCGTAGCCGAGATAGGCGCAGGCGGCACCCATCGTGTCACGCCCGGAGCCGCCCATCAGGGCGAAGGGGTAATCCGGGTTGAGCTTGGGGTCGAACAGGACGGCCCAGCTTTCCGGCAGACTGGCGATTTTGGTCTTGAGGTAGCCGATGCCGGTGGTGCCCCATTGGTAGGGCATCGAATAATCGTCGTGCGGGTCGTAGGTCGGGTTTTTGAACTGGGCCGCGAGATTGCGGAAATTCGGGATCTCGGCCTTGTTCAGCTTGGCGATCAGGCCTTCGTGGATCAGCTGGGGCACGTAGTAGCTGGAGGGGACGACGACATCGAACTGGGAATCGCCGCCGGCCTTGAGTTTGGCGGCGAGGGCGGAATTGGAATCGTAATAGGTCTGCACCACTTTGCAGCCGCAATGGGCTTCGTATTTCTTGATCAGGCCCTTGCCGATATAATCCTGCCAGTTGAACAGATAGAGGGTTTTTCCGGCGGCCTGTGCCGGGGGCGCCATCGCCATGAGGCCGCCGAGGGCGGCGGCGATCATCGAGGCCGCGAGGGTGAGTTTACGTGCGGATCGGGGTGGAATTTTCATGTCAGCCTCCTGTTGTTCGGTCTGGTCAGTCGCCGGTGCGTGGCATGGGGCGCCGTTCTTTTTGACGGTTGAACGCATACTGCAATAGGCCGATGCCGATGACACTGGCAATCATCAGCGTGGCCAGGGCGTTGATGTCGGGCGAGATGCCTTTGCGGGCGATCGCGCTGTAGATGTAGATCGGCAGGGTCGTGCTGCCCGGCCCGGCGGTGAAATAGCTGATCGTGAAATCGTCGATCGAGAGGGTGAAGGCGAGCAGGAATCCGCCGATGATCGCCGGGCGGATCACCGGAATGGTCAGATGCAGGAAGGATTGCCGGCCATCGGCGTAGAGATCGTGCGAGGCCTCGAACAGGTTGGGGTCGAGGCCGGACATCCGGGCAAACACCACGAGAGCGACGTAGGGCGCCTGGAAGGTGACATGGGCGATGCCCATGGTCAGCAGCCCCGCCGCGAACAGGCCGGTCGCCTTGTGCATCAGGTTGAAGAAGATCAGTTCGGAAATGCCGAACACCAGCGAGGGCATGATGATCGGGGTATAGATGATCAGGCTCGGCAGGGCGGCGGCGAAGCCCGAACGGGCGCGGGAGCGGAACCGGCTGAGGCCGAAGCCCATCAATGTGCCGAGGATGGTGCCGAGGATCGAGGAGCCGAAGGCGAGGGTGAGCGAGCGGCGGAACGCGGCGAGGACATCCGGCGCGTGGAGCAGGTCGGCATACCAGTGCCAGCCCGGCTGGGTGGCACCGGGGGCAGGGGCGAAGGAGAAGATCGCGATCAAGGTGAGCGGAGCGTAGAGCAGCACGTAGACCGGCAGGCTGGTCAGCAGCAGGGCGCGGCGGACCGGGCGGGCGAGATAGGCGCTCAAATCATGCTCCCTTCGGAACTGCCGAGCCGTCGGCTCATCACCCGGAACACGATCAGCCCGCCGCAGGTGAAGATCAGCATGAAGATGGTCAGCGCCGCGCCATAGGGCCAGTTGGGGGTCTGGAGGAATTGCGAGGCGATCAGCGCGCCGATCATCATGGATTTGCCGCCGCCGAGCAGGGTGGGCACCACGTAATCGCCGAAGGCGGGGATCGCGACGAGAATGATGCCCGAGAGCAGGCCGGGGATGGTCTGCGGGAACACCGCACTCCAGAACAGCCGTGCCCCCGAGGCGTAGAGATCGCGCCCGGCCTCGACCAGCGACCAGTCGAGTTTTTCGGCGGCGGCGTAGAGCGGCACGACCATGTAGGGGAGGTAGTTGTAGGTCAGGCCGATCTGCATCGCGAGTATCCCCGGCATCAGGCCGAGATGGGCGGGGATGAAGCCGGCGGCCTGGGCGAGATGCGACAGGGCCGAATCCGGGCCGAGCAGTTCCATCCACGCATAGGTGCGGACGACCTGATTGGTCCAGGACGGCAGGATCACGAACAGCAGCAGTAGCGGGCGGAGCGCGGGCGGCTGGGCGACGATGAAGAACACCACCGGATAGGCGAGCAGGATGGTCAGCCCCGCCGCCGAGATCGCCTGGACCAGCGAGCGGAGGATGACCTCGATATTGCCGGGGCTCCAGCCAAGAATTGAATAGCCCGCGACCTCTCGGAACGGCTCAAGGGTGAGCGGCAGATGGGGGTTGCCGTAATTGCCGATCGAGAAAAAGCCGATGCCGAGCAGGATCAGGCTGGGCAGGATCAGGAACAGGATGATCCAGAACAGGCCCGGCCCGGCGGTGATCCAGAGCCGCCACGCCCGGGCGGCGCGCTCGGTGCGCTCGGCGCTGCCTTTCGCGGCAGGGTGTTCGGCTATCGCGGACATGGGCCGGGCTTCATGGATCGATCAGCATGATGTTGTCGGGCTTGAGTTCGAGGACGATTTTCTCGCCGGGGCGCCAGCTGCGCTCGGCGGCCTGATTGTTGGTATCGAGCGCAAGAATGACCGCGCCGCCGCGCAGTTCGACATTGTACTGGGTCGAGGCCCCCATGTAGATCGCCTCGCGGATGGTGCCGGGGAACAGGTTGGGCCGGTCGGACGGGGCGGCGGCTTCGGGGTGCAGCCAGATCTTTTCGGGGCGGATCATCGCGGTCGTGGCGCTGCCGAGCGGGGCGGTGACGGTGACCGGGCCGATCGGTGTTTCGGCGATGTTGCCGGGGCGGGCGGTGAAGGTCCAGATATTCGACAGGCCGAGAAATTCGGCGACGAAGACCGAGCGCGGCTGTTCATAGACATCGAGCACCGGGCCGACCTGAAGCATCCGCCCGCGTTCCATCACCGCGATCCGGTCGCTCATCACCAGGGCCTCGTGCTGATCGTGGGTGACGAAAATGAAGGTCATGCCGAGGCGCTTCTGCATCCGCATCAATTCGACCTGGAGTTCGGCGCGCAGTTTGGCATCGAGGGCGGAGAGCGGTTCGTCGAGCAGGACGACCTCGGGTTCGTTGACCAGGGCGCGGGCGAGGGCGACGCGCTGGCGCTGGCCACCGGAGAGCTGGGCCGGGTTGCGGGTAGCGAACGCATCGATCTGGAGCAGCCCCATGATCTGCTCGGTGCGGGCGCGGCGCTCGGCTTTCGCGACACCGCGCATCCGCAGGCCGAAGCCGATATTGTCGGCGACGTTGAGGTGCGGGAACAGCGCGTAGGACTGGAACACCGTGTTTACCGCCCGCTTATGGGCCGGGACCGTCTGCATTTCGCGGCCCGAGATCAGGATGCGCCCGGAATCGGGGGTCTCGAAGCCGGCGATCATGCGCAGCAAGGTGGTTTTGCCGCAGCCGGACGGGCCGAGCAGGGTGAAGAATTCGCCGGGCCGGATGTCGAGATCGATCCGGTCGACCGCGACGATGCCGCCGCCGAACACCCGGCTGACGCCCTGCAGGGCGATGGCGCCGCGGATGCCGCCCGATGGTGCCGGTGCGGCGACCGGTGCCGGGGTCAACACGGCGGGCTGGCTCATGCGCGCGGGTTCAGCCGGATGCTGCCGGCGGGCGGGTGCGGGTTCGCTGGTGCGCGCATTCGATCTCCCCGGCGGTCAGCCCGATCGGCTGGCGGCGCTGCGTTTCATGCTGGCTTTACTCCCGTTGCTGCCAGCATCGCCAAAGTTTTTTCGATCGTCAAGAATAATCAACGAGGTTGCAATGACCGTTTTGTGATCCCCGGGAATGACCCGGAATTGGTGATGTCGGCGCGAAATTATGTTGCGCGCGCCGATCGGGATGGGTAGAAGCTGTTGATTATTCTAAACGGCATCCTGCGCATGAGGGCAATCGACATGTTGATCGGCGTTCCCAAGGAAATCAAGAATCACGAATATCGGGTCGGGCTGACCCCGGCATCGGTGCGCGAATTATCCGCCCACGGGCATAAAATAATGATCGAGACCGGTGCGGGTGCCGGGATCGGGATGGATGACGCGGCCTATCAGCGCGCCGGGGCCGAGATCATGGCGGATGCCGCCGGTCTGTTCGCCGCCGCCGAGATGATCGTGAAGGTCAAGGAACCGCAGCCCGCCGAGTGCCGCATGCTGCGACCGGGGCAGATATTGTTCACCTATCTGCATCTCGCGCCCGATCCCGAACAGGCGAAACTGCTGATGGACTCGGGCTGCATCGCGATCGCGTACGAAACCGTGACCGACGAGCGGGGCCGCCTGCCGCTGCTGGCCCCGATGAGCGAGGTTGCGGGCCGCATGGCGGTGCAGGTGGGGGCGGTGTCGCTCCAGAAGGCCAATGGCGGGTTCGGGGTTCTGCTTGCCGGCGTGCCCGGCGTGCCGCCGGGGCGGGTCGCGGTGCTCGGCGGCGGCGTGGTCGGCACCAATGCGGCGCGGATCGCCCTCGGCATGGGGGCGGATGTCACCATCCTCGACAAATCGATCGGGCGGCTGGCGCAGCTCGATGATCTGTACGGCCCGCATCTGAAAACCGCCTTCGCCACGACCGAGGCGATCGAGGAGGCGGTGTTTCACGCCGATCTGATCATCGGCGCGGTGCTGGTGCCCGGCGCCTCCGCGCCCAAGCTGGTGACCCGCGCGATGCTGGGGCAGATGCGCCGGGGGGCGGTGCTGGTCGATGTCGCGATCGATCAGGGCGGGTGTTTCGAAACCAGCCGGCCGACCACCCATGACGATCCGACCTATATCGTCGAGGGGGTGGTGCATTACTGCGTCGCCAACATGCCCGGCGCGGTGCCGCGAACCTCGACCTTCGCGCTGGCGCAGGCGACCCTGCCTTATGCGCTCAAACTCGCCGATCACGGCTGGAAGGCGGCGCTGCGGGCGGACCCGCATCTGCTCGCGGGGCTCAACGTCGCGGAAGGCCGGATCATGCATCCGGCGGTGGCCGCCGCGCTTGGCGAGACATTGCATGAGCCGGGCCGGATGCTGGCGGCCTGACGCGCGGATGGACGACGAAACCCACCATGAGGCCGAGCCCGGCGTCGGCGGGCGGCTGAAACGGATGCGCCAGGTGTTCGGCCTGACCCAGCGCGAACTCGCGCGCCGGGCCGGGGTGACCAACGGGGCGATTTCGCTGATCGAACAGGGGCGGGTCAGCCCCTCGATTTCCTCGCTCAAGAAAATCCTCGACGGGATTCCAATGTCGCTCGCGGAGTTTTTCACGATCGATCTCGCCGCTCCCGAAGATGTGTTTTTCAGTGCGGGCGATCTCACCGAGATCGCGTTCGAAGACCGGATTTCGTTTCGCATGGTCGGGCGGCGGCTCAAGGACCGGGCGTTGCAGATGCTCCACGAATCCTACCGCCCGGGGGCCGATACCGGCGAGGCGATGCTGCGCCACGATGGCGAGGAGGCCGGGATCGTGGTGCGCGGGCGGATCGTGGTGACGGTGGGCGATCAGGAACGCGCGCTCGGGGCCGGGGATGCGTATTATTTCCGCAGCCGGATCCCCCACCGGTTCCGCAATCCGTTCGATGAGATCTGCGAGGTGATCAGTGCCAACACGCCGCCCAGTTTCTGAGCCTGCTGGATCGGGCGTTCGGATTTTTGTTGAACCGGCTTCGGGTTCTGGTTACGATCCGTGATGACGATGACAATCGGCAACATTTCGGGCGCGGGAGCAGGGCGGCGCGGCGTGCCGACCGGGCTCGACGCCCATGCCGAATTGCTGCGGCTCTGCGCCCGGATCGGCTACAGCCCGCATCGCTCCTGATCGTTTCAGCCGCGCGGCGGGTCGCCGCGATCCTGCTCTAACATCGGAGTTATCATTCAATGCTCGATCATATCGTTTCACCGATTCCCACGCCGGATTACGACTGGCAGGCGGCGGATGCCGCGCATCATCTGCATCCGTTTTCGGACCATAAATCGCTGCATCAGGGACGGGTGCGGATCATCACCGGCGGGGACGGGGTTTACCTCACCGACGATGCCGGACACCGGATTCTCGACGGCATGGCCGGGTTGTGGTGCGTCGCGGTGGGATACGGACGCCAGGAGCTGGTTGATGCCGCGACGCGGCAGATGCAGACGCTGCCGTTCTACAACACGTTTTTCAAGACCGCGACGCGCCCGGTGATTGCCCTTGCCGACCGGTTGACCGCGATGGCGCCCGGCGATCTCAATCACGCCTTTTTTGCCTCTTCGGGGTCGGAGGCGGTCGATACCGCGCTGCGGATGGCCCGGACCTACTGGATCACCAGGGGCAAGCCGGGCAAGCGGATCATTCTTGGCCGGGAATACGGGTATCATGGCTCGACCACGCTGGGTGCGGCGGCGGGCGGCATGGTGGACATGCATCGCCAGGGGGCGGTGCTGCCGGATTTCGCCCATGTCATGCCGCCCTATTGGCACGGCTATGGCGGGCAGATGAGCCCGGAGGAATTCGGCCTCTATGCGGCGAAGCAGATCGAGGACAAGATCCGCGAGATCGGGGCGGAGAGCATCGCCGCCTTTATCGGCGAGCCGATCCAGGGTGCCGGCGGGGTGATCATTCCGCCCGAGACCTACTGGCCGGAGGTTCAGCGGATCTGCCGCGAGAACGACATTCTGCTGATCGCCGACGAGGTGATCACCGGTTTCGGGCGCACCGGGCGGATGTTCGGCAGCGAGACGTTCGGGATCGCACCGGACATCATGACGCTCGCGAAGGCGATCACCTCGGGCTATATTCCGCTCTCGGCGGTGCTGGTGGGCGACCGGGTCGCCGATGTGCTGATCAATGAGACCGGCGAATTCTATCACGGGTTCACCTATTCGGGTCATCCGGTCGCCTGTGCCGTGGCGCTCGCCAATCTCGATATTTTGGAAAACGAAGGGCTGGCGGCGCGGGCGGAGGCGAAGGGCGCACGGTTGCGCGGAAAACTCGCCGAGGCGCTCGGTGACATGCCGATCGTGGGTGAAATTCGCGGGGTCGGGCTGATCGGGGCGATTGAACTGACCGCCGACCGGCGGACGCGGCGGTTTTTCGAAAAGCGTGGCCGGGTGGGCACGATCTGCCGGGATCATTGTTTCGCCAACGATCTGGTGATGCGCGCGGTGCGCGACACGATGGTGTTTTCCCCGCCGCTGACCATCACCGATGACGAGATGGACGAGATGGTGGCACGCGCGGCCCGGGCGATCGCGGCGACGCAGGCCGATGTTCGTTCCGAGATCATGTGAGCGGGGCGATGGACAGCGCATCCTCGCACGATGAGCGGCTGGCCCTGCTCGCCGGCAGCGAGCTGATCGAGGCGTTCATCATCGATGTCAACGGCGTGCCGCGCGGGAAATGGCTGCAGCGCGACAAGGCGGCGGCGCTGCTCGGCGCGGGGATTGCAATCCCGCGCTCGGCCTACCTGCTCGATATCTGGGGGCGGGATATTTTCGAGGGCGGGATTGCCTTCGACACCGGCGATCCGGATGGGGTCTGCGTCGCGGTGCCACATTCGGTGACCCGGATGCAATGGGCCGAGGGGCAGGCGGCGCAGGCGCTGCTGACCATGCGCGAGGCCGATGGCTCGCTATTCTACGCCGATCCGCGCGGGGTGCTCGCCCGGGTGCTGGAGCGCTATACGGCGAAGGGGCTGACCCCCGCACTGGGGGTGGAACTGGAGTTTTATCTGGTCGATCCCAACCGGGCGGGCGGCCAGCGGATCGCGCCGCGCGGGGCGGATGAAAGCTTCTGGCGCGGCTGGCAGACCGATACGATGGGGCTGTGGGAAATCCATGAATACGAGCCGATTTTGCGCGATCTGCTCCGCGCCGCCTCGGCCCAGGATATCGCGCTCGATACCCTGATCAGCGAGAACGGGCCGGGCCAGTTCGAGGTGACGCTGCGCTACGGGCCGGATGCGCTGCGAATCGCCGACGATGCCGTGCTGTTCAAGCGCGCGGTCAAGCAGATTGCCCGCCAGCACGGTCTGTGCGCGACCTTCATGGCCAAGCCATTCGGCAACTGGTCCGGCAGCGGGATGCATGTGCATATGTCGATGCTCGACCGGGCGGGGGCGAATGTGTTCAGCGGCGATGCGGTGCGGGCGAGCGACATGCTCTATCACGCGCTCGGCGGGCTGGTGGCGGCGATGCCGGACACCATGCTGGTGCTGGCCCCGCACGCCAATTCGTTCCGCCGCTTCGCGCCCGGCACCCATGCGCCGGTGTTCGGCGACTGGGGCCACGACAACCGGCTTTCGGCGATCCGGGTGATCAACGCCGATCCGCGCGCGGCGCGGCTGGAACACCGGGTCGCGGGGGCCGATTGCAACCCGTATCTCGCCTTCGCCGCCATGCTGGGCGCGATGCTCGACGGGATCGAGACCGGGGCCGATCCGGGACCGGAAACGGTGGGCGACCGGACCGGTGCGGCGGCGCCGAAACTCCCGATCGCCTGGAGTGCGGCGACCGATGCGTTCGCGGCCTCGCCGCGCGCGGCTGCGATTTTCGGGGCGAAATTCCAGGGGATTTTCGCCGCCTGCAAACGCCAGGAGATCGCGGAGTTCCGCACCCGGGTCTCGGACGTGGAGTACGACGCCTATCTGAAGAACGCCTGACCAGCCACCCCCACGCATCGGGGCAAAATAACATGATGCGGCGCCAGGAGAGTTCAAACCGTACAGGAGGCTGACATTGCGAACTGAGCTGCGTGCGAATTCATTATCGTTCATCGAATCGATCGTGATGGGAATTGCCGGCAGCGCGCCGGGCTATACCATTGCGGTGACCACGGCGGCGCTGATCGGCACGGCGGGATTTCTCTCGCCGGGGAGCCTGATCATTTTCGCGGTGCCGATGCTGGGCATCGCTGTGGCCTACAAGGCGCTGACGAAGCGGATGGCCGATGCCGGGGCGGCGTATCAGTGGACCACACAGGTGTTCGGGCGGTTTTTCGGCTTCTTTTCCGGCTGGGCGCTGCTGGTGGCCTCGATGGTGTTCATGGTGACCGGCAGCCTGCCGATTGCGACCTCGACGCTCAATTTCATCGCGCCCGCCCTGACCAAGAACGTGATTGCGACCACCGGCGTCGCGACGCTGTGGTTTCTGGCGATCGCGGTGGTGCTGATCGCCGGGATCAAGCTGACCAGCAAGATCCAGCTGTTCATGAGCACGATCGAACTGGTGATTCTCGCGGTGGTGGCGGGGGCGGCGTTCGTGCATATCGGGCTGCACGGGGCGGTCAATCCGTTTTCGTGGTCGTGGTTCGGGTTTCATTACACCGCCGGAGGGTTCGCCGGGGCGGCGCTGGTGGTGATTTTTTTCTACTGGGGATGGGATGTCACCGCCAACCTCGCCGAGGAAACCGCCGATGCCGAGACCAATGCGGGCAATGGCGGGTTCGGCAGCGTGTTCGTGACCATCGCCTATTATGTCGCGTTCACGCTGGCGGCGCTGATGCTGTTTTCGCTCAAGGATGCCGAGGGGTTCAGCGATAATATCATCTACCATATCGCGGTGGCCTCGGGCCTCGGGCGGACCGGGGGGTTGTTCGCCTCGGTGGCGGTGATCCTGTCCTCGATCGCGACGCTTGAGACCACGATGCTGCAATTCTCGCGCACCTTGTTCGCGATGGGGCGGGACGGCGGATTGTCCCGGCGGTTCGGCGTGGTCGATGAGCGGACCGAAACGCCGGTGCGGGCGATGTATGTGCTGATCCTGGTCGGGCTGGTGGTGCTGTGGGTGTCGTCGCTGATGCCCTCGATCAATGCGATCATCACCGATTCGGTGAACGCGATCGCGATTCAGGTGGCCTATTACTATGGGCTGGCCGGGCTGGTGGCGGCGTGGGTGATGCGCGATGCGTATCGGGAGTCGGTGCTGCGCTGGGTCGGGCTGTGCCTGTTTCCCGGGGCGAGCGCGTTGTTCCTGTTCGCGATGGCGATTTATGCGATGACGACTTACAATATGGTGACCAATATCGTCGGGATCGGCGGATTGATCGCCGGCATCGTGTTCTTTCGCCCGACCCGTGCGGGCTTGCCGCGCGCGCCGGGACCGGCGGTGGCGGAATAGGGTCAGAACGCCAAAGAGAGTTGCGTGCCCGGACCCGGCGGCGGGTTCGGGCGGGCGAAGGCGGCGCAGTCGAGCGGTGCGGGAGCATGGTTGAGCCCGTATTGCGCGGCGGCGCGGCGGAACCGGGCGGCCAGAAGATCGGCATAGGGGCCGGAGCCTTTGAAGCGGCTGCCGAATTTGGCATCGTTCAAGGCCCCGCCACGGGTCTGGCGGATCAGGCTGAGAACATGGCGGGCGCGCTCCGGCATGGTGCGGTGCAGCCAGTCCTCGAACAGGGCGCCGACTTCATGGGGCAGGCGCAGCAGGATCGCGCTCGCTGACCGTGCCCCGGCTTTGGCCGAGGCTTCGAGAATGGCCTCAAGCTCGGAATCATTGACGCCGGGGATCATCGGCGCGGCGAGGACGCCGACCGGGATGCCGGCCTCGCTCAGCATCGCGACGGTCGCGAGGCGGCGCGATGGGGTGGCGGCGCGCGGTTCCATCGCGCGGGCGAGGCGTGCATCGAGCGTGGTGATCGACAGATGGACGCGGGCGAGGTTGCGCCCGGCCATGCGCGCCAGAATATCGGCATCGCGCAGCACGCCGGCGGATTTGGTGATGACGGAAACCGGATGATTGAACCGGTCCAGCACGTCGAGCACGGCGCGGGTGAGTTTCAACTGGCGCTCGACCGGCTGGTAGGGATCGGTGTTGGAGCCAAGCACGATCGGGGCCGGGATGTAGGATTTCCGCGACAATTCGCGTTCCAGCAATTGCGCGGCCTCGGGCTTGAAGATCAGTTTGGTTTCGAAATCGAGACCGGCTGAAAAGCCGAGATAGGCGTGGGTGGGGCGGGCGTAGCAGTAGATGCAGCCGTGCTCGCAGCCGCGATAGGGGTTGAGGCCGCGATCGAACCCGAGATCGGGACTTTCGTTGTGGCTGATGATCGAACGGCTGGCATCGCGGATCAGGATGGTGTCCTGCGGCGGGGTCGGGTCGGCCAGGGTGTCCCACCCATCGTCGAACGGATCGGTGCTGGTCGCTTCGAAGCGGTTCGCCGGGTCGTGCGGCGTGCCGCGCGGCGCGAATGAGGTGTTGCGGGGGATGATCGTGTGCGAGTTCATGATACGTTCTGGATATCACACAGACTCGCATCGATGGTCAAGAACAAAAGATGAAAACCGAAACAGGAGTTTCAGCGCACCCCGGAAGGCCAGAGCACGACGCGCAGGGTTTGCAGGATAATCAGGATATCCAGCGCGATCGAGGCGTTTTTCACGTAATAGAGGTCGTAGCTCAGCTTCGAGCGGGCATCGTCGAGCGAGGCGCCGTAGGGGTAGTTGATCTGCGCCCAGCCGGTCAGCCCGGCCTTGACGATGTGGCGCTCGTTATAAAGCGGCAGCTTGGCCGCGAGCTCGGTGATGAATTCCGGCCGTTCCGGGCGCGGGCCGACGAACGACATGTCACCGCGCAGGATGTTGAAGAGTTGCGGAATCTCGTCGATCCGGGTGCGGCGGAGGAAATTGCCGACTTTGGTGATCCGCCGGTCGTTCGATCCGGCCCAGACCGCGCCCGCGGCTTCGGCATCGATCCGCATGGTTCGGAGCTTGAGGATGCGGAATGTGCGCATCCCTTTGGTCACCCGCGTTTGCGAATAGAACGGCCAGTGCCGGTCCTGCAGCCACACTGCGGCGATGCCGCCGAGCAGGAACGGTGATGCGGCGACCAGCAGAAGCAGGCTCACGGTAATGTCGAGCGCGCGTTTCAGCACCCGGTCGAACAGGGTGGCGGCAAACCCGTCCGAATAGAGCAGCCATGACAGATCGAGCCGTTTGATGTCGATCCGCCGGATCTCGGATTCGAGGAAATCCATATATTGATAGACCGGGTAGCCCGCCATTTTGCAGTCGATCAGCCGGTCGAGCGCCATGCCGCGCCGCTCGTCCGGCGCGATGACGATCTGATCGGCGTGCAGTTGCCGCGCGGTGGCGAGGTACGAGGTGGACCGCCGGATGATACTGCGGGGATTTTCGGACTGAACCCGCGGGTCGATCGGGCCGAAGCGCTCGTCGTGGATGAAATGGACCTCGTAATGCAGGTTGCGCCCTTCGTTGCGGAGCATCCACGCCAGATCCCAGGCGCGGGTGCCGGCCCCGATGACCAGAAGCCGGCGCTTCAGCAGGCCGGATTTTCGCAGCCGCAGGAAGACCAGCCGGGCGGTGACGCCGCAGCCGGTGAAGCAGATCGTGGCGGCGACGAACAGGGGATCGGGCAGGCGATGGAACCATGAGGGGCGGAGGATCGCGAGCAGCAGCACCGGAATTGTCGCGCCGATCGTGCCGATGCCGACCACGAAGGGCAGCCGCCGGATCGATCGCCGCACCGCGAGAATGACATCCCGACGGTACAGGCCCAGCGCGTAGAGTGCGATCAGGTTGGCGACCGGGTAGAGCGCGAGGATGCCCGCGATCGTGAAATCGAGCCGGGGAATCCGGTCCGCCACGGTGAACCAGGCGGCAAACGGCCAGGCGAGCAGGATCAGCGCGGCATCGAGGCCGAACATGATCACGCTGGAATTGAGCGGAATCGTGGTGCGGTGCGGGGCAATATATGCGGTCGGCGGCGGGAGATCGAGTGCGTCGGGCATGGGTCCAACCATCAGGGGTTGTCGGATGATGGACCCGAATGATGAAGGAAGGCTTAATTCCGCCCGTAAGTATCCTCGTAGCGCACGATATCGTCCTCACCGAGATAGGCGCCGGACTGGACCTCGATCAGGGTGAGCGGGATCTTGCCGGGGTTTTCCATGCGGTGGATGCAGCCGAGCGGCAGATAGAGGCTCTCGTTTTCCCGGATCAGATGGGTTTCGGCATCGCGGGTCACCAGGGCGGAGCCGGCGACCACCACCCAGTGCTCGGCGCGGTGGAAATGCTTCTGCAGGGACAGTTTCGCCCCCGGCAGCACCACGATGCGCTTGACCTGGAACCGGTCGCCCTGGATCAGGCTTTCATAGAACCCCCAAGGCCGGTAGACCCGGTTATGCGCCTCGGCTTCGGGCCGTTTGTCGCGCTTGAGCCGGTCCACCACGCGCTTGACGTTCTGGGTCTGGCTGCGATGGGTGACGAGCACGGCATCCGGCGTGGTGATCACGATGACATCCTGCAGCCCGAGCACGGCGGTGATCGCGCCTTCGCTGCGGACGTAGCAATTGGTCGATTGCTCGACCACGGCATCGCCCAGGGTCGCGTTGCCGCCTTTGTCCTTGGCCGCGACATCCCAGATCGCGGCCCAGGAACCGACATCCGACCAGCCGAGCGCGGCCGGGACCACCACGGCACGATCGGTCTTTTCGGCGATCGCGTAATCGATGCTGATATCGGGTGCGGCGGCGAAACCTTCGGCATCGAGGCGGATGAAGTCGAGGTCGGGCCGCCGGGCGTCGAACGCGATGCGGACCGCGCGGGCGACATCCGGCGCGTGGCGCTCCATTTCGGCGAGCAGGGTGCGGGCCGAGGCGACGAACATGCCGGAGTTCCAGAAATGCCGGCCATCGCCGATCAGGGTGGTGGCGGTCGCGGCATCGGGTTTTTCGACGAAGCGGGCGATGCGGAACGCGCCGTGCAGGCCGGGCAGCGGGTCGCCCTGCTCGATATAGCCATAGCCGGTTTCCGGGCCGGTCGGGTGCATGCCGAAGGTGACGATGAAGCCTTCGCGCGCGGCGCTGGCGGCGGTGGTGAGGGCGGCGTGCAGGGCATCGGCATCGGTGATCGCGGCATCCGCCGCCATGATCCAGAGAAGCTGATCGGGGTCGGCTTCGGCGATCATCAGTGCGGCGGCGGCGATGGCGGGGGCGCTGTTGCGGCCCATCGGTTCGAGCAGGATGCGGGCGCCGGCGATGCCGGATTCGCGGAGCTGTTCGGCGACGATGAACCGATGTTCCTCGTTGGCGACCACAACGGGCGGGGCGAAGCCGGTGCCGTTGGCACGACCGGCGGTTTCCTGCAGCATGGTCTGGGCCGAGACCAGCGGCCAGAACTGCTTGGGGTAGGCCTTGCGCGAAACCGGCCACAGCCGGGTGCCGGTGCCGCCCGAAAGGATCACCGGAACGATCGTTTCGTTGCGCGTTACAGTCTCGTCAGCCATGCAGGCCCCCTTCGGTCATGCGCGCTTCATTGCCAGCGCACGGGTTTTGCGTCCAGCATGGCGGGCGAGGGAAAATGACGAATCAGGCGGCATCGAAAGTATTTCTGGAGGATCTGACCAGCGCGGAACTGCGCGCGGCGATGACGCGGCATCCGCTGGTGCTGCTGCCGCTCGGCAGCCAGGAGGATCAGGGGGCGCATGCGCCGATGGGGGATTTCCGGCTCGCCGGGGCGATCGCCGGGCGGATCGCGGAGGCGGCCCAAGCGTTGGGGTCTGCCGTGCTGGTGGCACCGACCCTGCCGTTCGGGACGGCGGATCATTTCGGGATGGTGCCGGGCGGGCTCGCGCTGTCGCCCGGGAGTTTTCGCGCGGTGCTGCATGATCTGATCGGGGATTTGCGGCGCAACGGGCTGGAGCGGATCGTTCTGCTCAACGGCCATGGCGGGAATGTGCCGATCATTCACGAGGTGACGCTGGCGATCCGCCGCGCCGGGGGGCCGGTGATCCCTTCGGTCTATTTGTGGAAGATCGCCCGGGAGCTGATGATCCGGCGGCTCGGCACCGGCGATACTAGGTTCGGCCATGGCGGCGAGCCGCTCGCCTCGATCGGGCTGGCGCTGCGCGGCGATGCCATGCGGCCCGATTTTGCGATGGCGCCGGGCAGAGCGGGGGTTGTGGCGGGGTATCGGGTCGCGGGGTTCGGCGCGATCCGGTTCGAGGGGATCGAGATCGACGCGCCGGTGGAATATCATGAAGTCGCGCCCAATTCCGCCGTGGGCGATGCGACCAAGGCGGATGCCGCGCTGGGGGCGGCGGTGGTGGATGATCTGGTCGCGCTCATCGCGCGGTTCTGCGTCAACGAAGCCGGACGATCATGACGCCCGCGCTGGGCGGCGTGCCGGACTGGATTCCGGTGACGCTCGCGGCGGCGATCTTTCAGGTGTGGCGCACCGCCTTGCAGGCGCGGCTGCGCGGGGTGCTGACCCCGGCGGGGGCGGGTTTCGTGCGCTATATCTATGCGCTGCCGGTCGATTACGTGTTGCTTGCGGCAGGGCTTGCGCTGACCGGGCTGGGGGTGCCGGCGTTCGGCTGGGATTTCGTGCTGCTGTGCCTCGCGGGCGGGATCGCGCAGATTTTCGGGACCAATCTGCTGATCATGGCGTTCGGCTATCGCAACTTCGTGGTCGGCACCGCCTATGCCAAGACCGAGGCGGCGCAGCTCGTGGTGTTTTCCGTGCTGATCTTCGGCGCGCATCTGCCGGTGCTCGCGATCGTCGGGATCATGCTCGCGGTCGCGGGGGTGCTGGCGCTCTCCTTCGCCGATACGGCGTTGACGCCGCGCGACCTGCTGCGCGCCTCGGTGCAGCCGGCGGCGCTATGCGGGCTGGGTTCGGGATTCGCCTTTGCGGTGACCGCGATTTTGCTGCGCAACGCGACACTGGCGCTGCCGGTGGCAACGCCGGTGCTGCTCCGGGCGCTGCTGGTGCTGGCGGTGGCGAATTCGCTCCAGACGGTAGCGCAAGGCAGTTACATGGCGTGGCGGAGTCCGGCGGAACTGGCCTCGTGCCTGCGGCTGTGGCGGCGGGCGGCGCCGGTGGGGGCGTTATCGGCGCTGGGGTCGGGCTGCTGGTTCGCTGGGTTCGCCATGACCAATGTGGCGCTGGTGCGCGGGTTCGGGCAGATCGAAATTCTGTTCACCCTCGCGGTCGGGCATTTTTATCTCAAGGAGCGGACGCGGCGGGGCGAAAGCGTCGGGCTGGTGATGGTCGGGCTGGGCGTGGTGCTGATCGCGGCGGGCGGGATCGGGTAGCTCAGCGGTTCTGCAGGATGAAGATCGCGCGGGCGAGATCGTCCTCCGTCGTGATCTTGAAATTATCGTCGCTTGCCGGGACCATGGCGACGGCGAGGCCTGCGGCTTCGGCGATGGCGGCGTCGTCGGTGAAATCCTGACGGTCCGGGTTGTCGCGGAACGCGGCGCGGTGGGCGTCGAGCAGGGGCCGGTAGTGAAATCCCTGCGGGGTCTGGGCGCGCCAGAGATCGGTGCGCTCGACCGTGCCGGTGATTTTGCCGTCGCGGCAGCGCTTGAGCGTGTCGGCGAGCGGCACGCCGGCGATGGCGCCCGGAGTGTGGCGCAGGGCGGCGATCACCGCGCCGATCGTGGCCCCAGCGATGAAGGGGCGGACCGCATCGTGGATCAGCACGAGGTCGGGCGGGTCGGATTCGAGGCCTTCGAGGCCGCGCCGCACCGATTCCTGGCGGGTGGCCCCGCCGAGCAGAGGTGGCGGCAGATCGGCACCGGCGGTGGCCTGATGATAGAGGGCCTGATCGTCGGGATGGATCACGACGCGGACGCGATCGATCGCGCCGTGGGATTGGAAGGCCGCGATGGTGTGGCGGATGATCGGCAGATGATCGAGCAGGCGATATTGCTTGGGGATCGGGCCGCCGAGGCGTTGGCCCCGGCCACCGGCGACGATGAGGGCGGTGATCATGCTGTGGGTCTCGAACTGAGGGCGTGGCGCAGGTGGGATCGGTGGCCGACAAGGCGGGCGCGGGCGGCGGCGGGATCGAGATCGTGGCGGTGCATGACGAGTGCGGTTTTGACCTCGAAATCGCAGCGTTCCAGCAGGGCGCGCGCGGTTGCGGCATCGCATCCGGCGATCGCGGCGACGATGCGGGTGGCGCGGTCGCGCAGCTTGCGGTTGGTCGCGCGGAGATCGACCATATAGGGGCCGAAGCTTTTGCCGAGGCGGATCATGATGGTGGTGGAGAGCGCATTCAGCGCGATTTTCTGGGTGGTGCCGGCGGAAAGGCGGGTCGAGCCGGCAAGGATTTCCGCGCCGGAGGCGATGACGATGGGATGATCGACCTCCTCGGTCATGATGCCGGGACTATTCACGATGCAGCCGGTGAGCGCGCCCGCGGCTTTGGCGTGGCTGAGGGCAGCACGGGTGAAGGGCGTGCTGCCCGAGGCGGCGATGCCGATCAGGGCGTCGCCGGGGCCGATACCATGGTGGGCGAGCAGCCGGGACGCGGCTTCGGTATCGTCCTCCGCCCCTTCGACCGCACCGGCGATTGCCGCATCGCCTCCGGCGATCAGGGGGATGATGATGCCCGGCTGCAGGGAGAAGGTCGGGCCGCATTCGACCGCATCGAGCACGGCGAGACGGCCCGAGGTGCCGGCCCCGGCGTAGAACAGGCGGCCCCCTTCACGGAGTTTCAGCGCGACGGCATCGGCGAGCGTGGCGAGGGCGGGGGCGATGCGGCGCAAGGCGTGCTGGGCGTGAGCTTCCTGGGCGAACAGGAGGGCGATGATCGCCTCGCTCGGTTGCTCATCGAGATCGGTCGCCGAGGGGTGAAGCATTTCGGTCGCGGGCAGGCGGGGCTTGCGGGGTGGTGCGCTCGCGACCGGGCGGATCGGCACCCCGGCGATCCAGGTGTTTTGGACGTTGAAATCATCGTCGAGCCAGATCAGGTCGGCGCGGCATCCGGCAGCGAGGCGGCCCCGGTCGGTGAGGCCGATGGCGTGGGCGGGGGCCTGGGTGGCGGCGTGGAGCGCGGCCTCGGGCGGGATGCCGGCGGCGATCAGGCGGCGGATGCCCTCATCGAGGGTGATGGTCGCGCCGGTCAAAGTGCCGTCCGGGCGGCGGGCGGCACCGCCTTCGGCGATCGCGCCTGCACCGCCAAAGGCGGTCGTGCTGCCTGGCGGCAGTCCGGCGAGGCTGATCGAATCGGTCACCGCGACGGCGCGCATCCCTGTGGCGGCGAAGCCGAGGCGCAGCGCGATCGGGCCAGAGTGGACGCCATCGGCGATGAAGCAGGTGGCAAGGCGCGGATCGGTCAGGGCGACGCCGATCATCCCCGGATCGCGATGGTGGAACGGGCGCATCGCGGTGAAGACATGGGTTGCGAGGCGGGCACCGGCCTCGATCGCGCGGGTTGCGGTCGTGGCATCCGCATCGGTATGGCCGAGGGCGATGGCGATGGCCGATCGGGTCAGGCGCTCGATGGCGGCGATGGCGTGCGGCAGTTCCGGGGCGAGGGTGATCAGGCGCAGAGTGGCGCGCAGGGCGTCGTGAGCGAGCAATGCCTCCAGCGTCGGCGCGTCGGGGGTCAGCAGCCAGTCGGCGCGATGCGCGCCGCGCCGGGCGGGGGCGAGAAACGGGCCTTCGAGATGGAGCCCGGGCATTTGCGCGAGGGGTGCGGCGGTCAAGGCCCCGATCGCGGTGCGGATGCGGGCGGCGGCATCGTGCAGATCGGGGATCGGGGCGGTGATGATCGTGGGAAGGAAACTGGTGACGCCGGATTGGGCGAGGCTGCGGCAGAGATGTTCGAAACCGTCGGTATCCGCTGTCGCGCAGTCGATCCCGAAGGCGCCGTTATTGTGGAGGTCGATCAGCCCGGGGGCGAGGATGCCGTGGGGCAGGATGAGATCGGCATCGGCCGGGATATGGCCGAGCACCGCGACGATCCGGCCCGCCTCGATCACGAGGGCGCCCTCCGCCTCGAACCTTCCGTCGCGGAACAGGCGCGGCGCGGCGAGGATCATGGCTCAGGTGACGAGCATCGGGCCCAGGGGACGGCCGGCGAACAGGTGGACGTGCAGATGCGGGACTTCCTGATGACTGTCCGGCCCCATATTGGCGAGCAGGCGGTAGCCGGTATCCTCGAAGCCGAGCATGTGGGCGACATGGCCGATCGCGCGGATGAAGCCGGTGATTTCGGCCTCCGGGGCGGTCGCGGCGAAATCCGCGAAGGCGACGTAGCGGCCTTTGGGGATGACCAGGATGTGATGCGGCGCCTGGGGGTTGATGTCGTGAAAGGCGAGGGCGAATTCGTCCTCGTAGACCTTGCGGCAGGGGATGTCGCCGCGCAGGATTTTCGCGAAGATGTTGTTATCGTCATAGGGCGGTTTGCCGCTGACGCCTTGTTTCGGGGTCATGGGATTTTCCTGGTTTCAGCGATCGAGAGCAGCACGGGGCGGGCGTTTTTCTCGGCAATGCCGGAGATCGCCTCGCGGCGTTTGAGTTCGGTCCAGACATCTTCGGGGCGCAGGCTGCACGCGACCCACATGACCAGAAGATGATAGAGCACATCGGCACTTTCCGCGATCAACGCCTCGCGGTTGCCGGCGACCGCCTCGATTAGGCATTCGACCGATTCCTCGCCGAATTTCTGGGCGACCTTGTTGATGCCGCGCGAGAGCAGCCGGGCGGAATGGCTGACCAGCGGATCGGCGGCCTGGCGCGCCACGATGGTGGACCACAGCCGGTCCAGCACCTTCGCATCGGGGGCGGCGGGATCGAGCGGCGGGACCGGCAGGATGGCGGCGAGTTTCGGCTTGCGCGCGGTCTTGACTGGTTTGGTGCCGACCGTTCTGGCTTTCGCGGGCTTGGCTTTCGCGGTTTTGGCCGTTGGTTTTGCCGGCGTCTTGCCCGTTGATTTGGTCGGTTTCTTGGCCATTGGAGTCTCCTAACGCGGGGTCGGCAGGGGGCGCACCGGCAGTCCGGCTTCGGCAAGGCTCGATTTCACCTCGGCGATGGTGAACTGGCCGAAATGGAACACGCTGGCGGCGAGCAGGCCGGTGGCTCCGGCGGCGGCGCCTTCGGCGAAATGGGCGAGGGTGCCAACCCCGCCGGAGGCGACGATCGGGATGGTGATCCGCGCTGCCACTCTCTTCAACAAATCGAGATCGAAGCCGGTTCCGGTGCCGTCCCGGTCCATCGAGGTCAGCAGGATTTCGCCGGCACCGCGAGCCTGCATTTCGGCGCACCATTCCACCGCGTCGATCCCGGTCGGGTTACGGCCGCCATGGGTGAAGATCGCCCAGCCATCGCCGGTGCGGCGGGCATCGACCGCGACGACCACGCACTGGCTGCCGAATTTATGCGCGGCCTCGTTGATGAAATCGGGGCGCGCGATGGCAGCGGAATTGATGCTGCATTTATCCGCTCCGGCGAGCAGGAGCCGCCGCATGTCCTCGGTGCTGCGGATGCCGCCGCCGACGGTGAGGGGCAGGAACACTTTCGCGGCGGTGCGGCCGACCACGTCGATGATGGTGTCGCGGTTTTCGTGGCTGGCGGTGATGTCGAGAAAGGTGAGTTCATCGGCCCCGGCGGCATCGTAGATCGCGGCCTGTTCGACCGGATCGCCCGCATCGCGCAGGGAGACGAAATTGACGCCCTTGACCACGCGGCCATCCTTGACGTCGAGACAGGGGATCACTCGCAGCTTCAGCATGCCCGTCTCAGCATGCGCGTGCCGCCGCGAGGGCGGCGGCGGCATCGATACGGCCATCATACAGGGCGCGGCCGATGATGGTGCCGGCAAGGTTGGGCGTGCGCGACGCCGCCTCGCGCAAGGCGATGATGTCCGCGAGGCCCGCCACGCCGCCGGAGGCGATCACCGGGATGGTGACGCTTCGTGCCAGCGCCTCGGTCGCTTCGAGGTTGAGGCCGGCGAGCATGCCGTCGCGCGCGATATCGGTGTGGATGATCGCGCAGATCCCGGCATCCTCCAGCCGCAAGGCGAGGTCGGTTGCGCTGATGGTGGAAATCTCGGCCCAGCCTTCGGTCGCCACCATGCCGTCCGACGCGTCGATGCCGACGATGATCCGGCCGGGGAAGGCGGCGGCGGCGGTGCGGACGAGGGCGGGGTTTTTGACCGCGACGCTGCCGAGGATGACGCGGGCGATGCCGAGATCGAACCACGCCTCGATCCCGGCCATGTCGCGGATGCCGCCGCCGAGCTGGATCGGGAGCGAAACCGCCTCGCTGATCGCGCGGACCGCCGCCTGGTTTACGCCGTGGCCGGCGAAGGCGCCGTTGAGATCGACCACGTGCAGCGCCTCGAACCCGGCCTGCTGGAAGGCGCGGGCCTGGGATGCGGGATCATCGGCGTAGATCGTCGCCTGATCCATCGCGCCGCGCCGGAGCCGCACGCAGGCGCCATCCTTCAAATCGATTGCCGGGTAGAGGGTGAGGGCCATGCTCACTGGGCCCGCAGCATCTTGTAATAGAAATAGCCGGCGACGGTCCGGCCCTCGGTGCGGGCATAGGCGGGATGGGTGCCCCAGCGGAGGAACCCGGCGGCTTCGTAGAGGGCGATGGCGGCGGTCTGGGTTTCGCGGACGTCGAGGTTGAGGACCTGATAGCCGAGGGCGCGGGCGCGATCTTCGAGGCGGTGGACGATCAGCCGGGCGAGGCCGTGACCGCGCGCATAGGGGGCGACGAAATTGAGCGCGAGGGTGGCGCCGAAGGCCTGGGCCTCGTTGTTGCGCGGCGGGCGGACGAGCTGGGCCGCGCCGTAGATCGTGCCGTCCATCCGGCCGACGAACAACTCCCGTTCGGGGACCATGACCACGCCACGGAAATATTGTTCGAGCGCGGCGCGGCCCGGCGGCTTGATCCAGCCGAAGCCGCCGCCATCGATGATCGCGGCATCGGCGGCTTCGCAGAGCGCCTGCATGTCGTCATCGCCGATCACGGTGATCCGGTCGACCGCGAGGGTTTCGGGGGGGGGCAGATCGCGGATCGGGGCGGTGTTCATGCCGGGCTCCAGCGCAGGAAATTACCGAGTATCGTCAATCCGACCTCCTGGCTCTTTTCGACGTGAAACTGGGTGCCGGCGCGGTTGCCGGTCGCGACCATCGCCGCCACCGGGCCGGCATAGTCGGTGGTGGCGATCACCTTGGGTGAGGCGATGCGGTCAAGCGCGTAGGAATGGACGAAATAGGCGTGATCGCCGGGGTTGAGCCCGTCGAGCAGCGGGTGGGCGCCGGGGGTGAAGTGGAGTTCGTTCCAGCCCATGTGCGGCAGGCGCAGGCCTTCGGCGCGCATCGGTGCGATATCGCCCGCGATCCAGCCGAAACCGGGGGTGATCTGGTGTTCGAGGCCGCGCGCGGCCATCAGTTGCATGCCGACGCAGATGCCGAGGAACGGCGCGCCGGCATCGACCCGGCGGTGCATGGCCTCGGCAAGGCCGGGGCGGGCGGCGAGGCCGGCGGCGCAATCGGCGAAGGCACCCTGGCCGGGCAGGACGATGCGGTCGGCGGCGGCGATATCATCGGGGCGGTCGGTGATGGCGACAATGGCGGCGATGCCGAGGCGGGTGGCCGCGAGTTCGAGACCGCGCGCGGCGGAGGCGAGGTTGCCGCTGCCATAATCGATTACCGCAATCCTCACAGCACGCCTTTGGTCGAGGGGATCGCGCCCGCCGCGCGGGGGTCGGGTGCGACCGCCATGCGCAGGGCGCGGGCGACCGATTTGAACGCGGCTTCGGCGACGTGATGGGCGTTGTGCCCGGCGCGCAGGCGGATGTGCAGAGCGAACTGGCCGTTGGCGGCCAGGGATTGGAAGAATTCCTGGACGAGTTGGGTGTCCATGTCACCGAGCATCGGGCGTTCGAAGGGCACCTCGAAGCCGAGATAGCCCCGGCCCGAGAGGTCGATCGCGGCTTCGCACAGGGCTTCGTCCATCGGGATCACCGCATGGCCGAAGCGGGTGATGCCGCGCTTGTCGCCAAGCGCCTCGCGGATCGCCTGGCCGAGCACGATGCCGACATCCTCCACGGTGTGATGGGCATCGATGTGCAGGTCGCCTTCTGCTGAAATGTCGAGGTCGAACATCGCGTGGCGGCCCAAGGCGGTCAGCATGTGGTCGAAGAAGCCGATTCCGGTGGCGATCTCGGTGCGGCCGGACCCGTCGAGATCGAGCAGGAGCTCGATTGCGGTTTCCGAGGTTTTGCGGGTCAGCGTGGCGGTGCGATTCATTCGCGCTGCCTAGCCCAAATCGGCATCATCGCCAATGTGCCGAGGGAGCGGGTTGGGCGGACTTTCATGATCTTGTCGTTTCGCGCATAATTACGCCATGCTGGACAAGAATTTCGACCCGACTGCTTTCGAAGCACGGCTTTACGACACCTGGGAAGGCGAGGGCGCGTTTGCGGCCGATCCGGCGCGCAATGCGAAGCCGTTCACGATCATGATCCCGCCGCCCAATGTGACCGGGCGGCTGCATGTGGGTCATGCGCTGACCATGACGCTGCAGGACGTGCTGATCCGGTTTCAGCGGATGAACGGGCGCGATGCGCTGTGGCAGCCCGGCACCGATCATGCCGGGATCGCGACGCAACTGATGGTCGAGCGCGATTTGCAGAGCGAGGGCAGCAGCCGCAAGGAGATCGGGCGCGCGGCGTTTCTCGAACGGGTCTGGCGCTGGAAAGAGGAGCAGGGTGGCGCGATCACCAGGCAGTTGCGCCGGCTGGGGGCCTCGCCCGACTGGTCGCGCGAGCGGTTCACCATGGACGAGGGATTGACCCGTGCGGTGCGGACGATTTTCGTCCGGCTGTTCAATGACGGGCTCATCTACCGGGCCAAGCGGCTGGTGAACTGGGACCCGGCGTTCGGCTCGGCGATTTCGGACCTCGAAGTCGAGATGCGCGAGGTCAAGGGGCATTTGTGGCATCTGCGCTATCCGGTCGAGGGTAGCGACGAGGTGATCATTGTGGCGACCACGCGGCCCGAGACCATGCTGGGGGATACGGCCGTGGCGGTGCATCCGGGCGATGAGCGCTATGCCGCGCTGGTCGGGCGGACCGTGATCCAGCCGATCACCGGGCGGCGGTTTCCGATCATTGCCGATGAGTATTCCGACCCGGAAAAAGGCACCGGGGCGGTGAAGATCACGCCGGCGCATGATTTCAACGATTTCGCGGTGGGGCAGCGGCATGGGCTGGCGACGCCCTCGATTTTCGACCGGGCGGCGCGGGTGACGCTGGCCGAGGTGCGCGACGGGGCGAACCCGCCCGATCCGATGTTCTTCGAGAGTCTGGAAGGGCTCGACCGGTTTGCGGCGCGGCAGGAGATCGTGGCGCATCTCGATGCGATCGGGGCGCTGGAGAAGGTCGAGCCGCATACCCACACCGTGCCGCAGGCGGAACGGGGCGATACCGTGATCGAGCCGCTGCTGACCGAGCAATGGTTCTGCAATGCCGAGGTGCTGGCCAAACCGGCGATCGCCGCGGTGGAGGAGGGCCGGATCGAATTCGTGCCCAAGCAGTGGGAGAACACTTATTTCGCCTGGATGCGGAATATCCAGCCCTGGTGCATTTCGCGGCAGTTATGGTGGGGGCACCGGATTCCGGCGTGGTACGGGCCGGAGGGGATGATTTTCGTGGCCGAATCCGAGGCCGAGGCGCATCGCGATGCCGAGGAGCATTTCGGCCACAAGGTTGAGCTGCGGCAGGACGAGGACGTGCTGGATACCTGGTTCAGCTCGGCTCTGTGGCCGTTCTCGACGCTGGGGTGGCCGGAATCGACGCCGGAACTCGCGAAATACTATCCGGGGGATGTGCTGGTCACCGGGTTCGACATCATTTTCTTCTGGGTCGCCCGGATGGTGATGATGGGGCTGTACGTGATGGGCGAGGTGCCGTTCCGCACCGTGATGATGAACGGGCTGGTGCGCGACGAGCGCGGCCAGAAAATGAGCAAGACCAAGGGCAATGTGGTCGATCCGATCACGCTGATCGAGGATTATGGCGCCGATGCGCTGCGCTATACCGTGAGTGCCCAGAGCGGGGCGGGGCGGTCGATCAAGCTGGGGCCGACCATGGTGGCGGCGAACCGGAGTTTCATTACCAAGATCTGGAATGCGGCGCGGTTCTGCGAGATGAATGCGTGCCGGCCCGATCCGGCGTTTCGGCCCGAGGCGGCGCGGCTGGCCTTGTCGCGCTGGATTCTGGATGCGGCCAACCGGGCGGTGATCGAGGCGACGGGGGCGCTGGAGGCGTATCGGGTCGCGGAGTATGCGCAGGTTTGTTACCGATTCACCTGGGGTGATTTCTGCGACTGGTTCCTCGAACTGGCCAAGCCGGGTCTTGCGGGCGAGGATGCCGATGCGGTGGAACGCAGGGCGGTGGCGGCGCATGTGCTCGGGGTGTTGCTGCGGCTGCTGCATCCGATGATCCCGTTCGTGACCGAGGCGTTGTGGGATGAGTTGGGGTATGGCGCGGTGGGGTCGTTGATCCGGGAACCGTGGCCGGAGCGCGAGGTGGTGAGCGAGGCGGCGGCGGCGCGGGACGAGGTTTCGTGGGTGATTGCCGCGATTTCGGAAATCCGGGCGGTGCGCAGCGAGATGAACGTGCCGGCGGCGACGCGGATTCCGATTTTGATCCGCGATGCTTCGGAGGAGACGCTGGCGCGGGCGGGGCGGTGGCGCGAGGAGATTGCGCGGTTGGCCCGGATTTCCAGCCTGGAGGCATTGCAGGGTGACATGCCGCATGGGGCGGCGCAGGCGATTCTGGGCGAGGCGACGCTGATTCTGCCGCTGGCCGACATCATCGATCTGGCGGCGGAGCGGAAGCGGCTTGCGAGCACGCGGGCGAAGACGGCGAGCGATGCTGAGAAGATCGCGCGCAAGCTGGAGAATCAGGATTTCGTCAGCAAGGCGCCGGAAGATATCATTGTGGAGAACCGGGACCGGCTGGAAGCGGCGCATGCGGAACTGGCCCGGTTGGACGCCGCGCTATCTAGAATAGGTTAGAGTTTTTTCGCGTTTTTTGTAACCCGTTTTTGTCGCAGCGTATTTTGTTACGATATAGCAATAAAATAGGCGTGGCTAGGCGGGCGGGGTCAGGCGGGTTTTTTGGCGGGGCCGGGCCAGCGGTGGGACCATGAGTTCCAGCAGGGCGTGTCGTAGATGCCGACCAGGGTGAAGCCGTAGTTGCGGGGTTTGCGGGGTTTGGGCGGTCGGGGTGGTTTCGGTTCCGGGACGGGTTTGGGGAGTTGCAGCCATGAGGGCGGGGCGATGCCGAACATGCGGCAGAGCGAGCGCAACGTGGGGGCGGATTTCGGGGTTTGGGCGATGAGGTCGGCGGTAGCTTCGGCGGCGAGGAGGGCGGTGAGCGCGGTGGTGGCGGCGGCGATGTCGTCGGCGGCGTCCGGCAGATAGCGCGGGGTGAGGTGCTGCAGCCAGGCGGGGCAGCGCATGATCATGCCCGGAGTGGTGTTGGGGTTGGGGCGTGGCGGGGCAGGTTTGGGTGCGGGTTTGGGTG
>Ga0315298_1000865_pt1 | contig 57940 bp, 54 predicted proteins | sample WHS_1_MG_FD_203077 | JGI IMG/M metagenome (GOLD analysis project Ga0315298, IMG submission 203077) | Extremophilic microbial mat communities from Washburn Hot Springs, YNP, Wyoming, USA - WHS_1_MG | ecosystem: Environmental > Aquatic > Thermal springs > Hot (42-90C) | place: USA: Wyoming... | reverse complement strand
AATGTTCCAGGCCAAATCAATCAACACATCCCCGGCGCCGAGATATTTGCCGAGCAAGCTGCCCAGATTGTCGCGGGTGACGCGCTTCTGCACGAACTTCACCCCGCGCGCCGTCCACGGCCGCAGCGCCTCCCGGCGGTTCTCGAAATCCAGCACGGTGATGTTGCGGCACGGCACCTTCACATACTTCAGCAAAATCGGCAGCGTGCATTGCGCCACCGCCCCGTACCCGACAAACACGACTTTCTTGTTGAACTCAATCACGATTCTCCATTCTCCCTACTTGCACAGCGCCAGCGACAGCGTCTTATAGACCAACTTCGCCGCCAGAAAATCCGGCCCCGTCAGACACGGGATCGGCGCCAACTCCACCACGTCAAACACCGGCACCCGTTTCGCCTCGTGGAACACGGTATGCACGATGTCCATCAACTGCTGCCAATGCAACCCGCCCGGCTCCGGCGTGCCGACCGCCGGCATCTCCGCCGGGTCCAGCCCGTCGAGGTCCATCGTCAGATACACCTGCCTGCCCCGGACATACCGGGCCAATTTCTTCAGGTACTCCTTGCCGGCCAACGCTTCCCCGGCGCACACAATCTGCACCCGGCCGCTCTGCCGGTAATACTCCGCCTCGCTCGCGCCCATGTTGCGGATGCCGATCTGAAACACCGGCGACACCTCCGCGATGCGCCGCGCCGCGCAGGCGTGGCTGAACGGCGTGCCGTCATACTCGTCGCGCAAATCGCAATGCGCGTCCACCTGCACCGTCACGAAGTTGTGCAACCCGGCCCGGACCATCCCGTGCGCCACCGCGCCGGAAATCGAATGTTCGCCGCCGAGGATCGCCAAAATCCTGGGCGCCGGCCGCCCGGTCAGGATCCCGGCCACCCGTTCCTCGATGGCGCGCATGACCGCGCCCGGCGATTTCCGGCCGGGCCGCAAGGCCGGCAGCGTGTGCACGCCGTACTGCCGGTACGGTTCGCACTGAAACTCGTAATCGTACAACTCCACTTGGGACGACGCCGCGAGAATCGCCGCCGGCCCCTGACTTGCGCCCTTCCCGTAACAAACGGTGCCCTCATACGGAATGGGCAACACCCACGCCTGGGCGCGGCCGGCCGTGGCGAGTTCGCCGCGCAACGCCAGAAAATTGCCTTTCGGCGACACACGGGTCGCATCACCGGGATTGAGTTCTCGTCGCTGTGACATCGTAACGCTCACTTTCACCGAAAACCTGCCGCCTGTCAAGCCTGAACCGCTTGCGCACGCACAAAACCGGTGTTACCGATACCCAACCCAACGAAAGGAAAACAAACCATGAACATCCGCCTCGTTCTCACCGCCCTCCTCGCCGGCACCGTGTCCGCCTGGGCGGCCGACACCTACCAAATCGACCCCGCCCACACGACCATCGGCTTTTCCGTCGAACACATGGTCATCAGCAAAGTGTCGGGCCGGTTCAAAGAGTTCCGCGGCACCCTCGAAGTGGACCCGTCCGCGACGCCGGTCGTGCGCGCCGCCGCGGCCACGGTCAAAGCCGCGAGCATTGATACCGGCATCGAGAAACGCGACGAACACCTTCGCGGTCCCGATTTCTTCGATGTCGCTCGGTTCCCCGAACTGACCTTCGTCAGCCAGAAAGTCGCCGCCAAAGACGGCAAGCATTACATCACCGGCACGCTCACCATCCACGGTGTCAGCCGGGAAGTCACCGCGCCGTTCACCGTCAAAGGTCCCGTCAAAGACCCGTGGGGCAGCACCCGCATCGGTCTCCACGCCACCGGCACGATCAGCCGGAAAGACTACGGCCTGACGTGGAGCAAGACGCTGGAGACCGGCGGCCTCGTCGTCGGCGACGAAGTCGAAATTGATCTCCAAGTCGAAGCCGTCAAAGCCCCGGCCGCACAGAAATAGCCGGCCCCAGCCGCCACCGGTCCGCGCCCGGAAAGAAGTTGGCCGACGCGCCTGAATCCGGTAACTATGGCGCGGATGAACGAGTTGTTTCCCATCATGGCCGCCGCCCCGCGCGCGGCCCGGACGTTGTCGGAAATGGAATTGCTCCGGCAACACCCGGTGTTGTGGGTCGCGTTTGCCGAGTTGCTCCTGCTCGGCGTGGCGGCGGATGTCTGGTTGTTGGTCTCACTGGCCCGCGCGCGCGGCCGGCTGCCGTTGCGGGTGCCGGCGAAAGCGTGGGGCGTTCACGACCTGCTGGCGGTGACCGGGCTGTTGATCCTCACCATGTTCACCGGGCTCGGACTGTTGGCCCTGGTGATGCGCAAGGCCGACAGCATTTGGTTTCTGGCCGGTGACTGCGCGCTGCGCCTCGCGTTTCTGGCCGGGTTGCTGGCCTATGTCCGGCGGCGCGGCGCGACGCTGGACTGGCACTGGACGCCGCGCGGCGTGATCGGGTTTTTCGCGGTGTTGCCGCCGTTGGCGGCGGCCAGTCTGGCGGTCACGCAGGTGTTTCACTGGCTGAAGATCACGCCGACGCCGCAGCCGGTCACGCTGTTGTTTGTGGAAACCAAGTCGTCCACCGAAGTCGCGCTGCTGGTCTGGCTCGCGCTCGCGGTCGCCCCGGTGTTCGAGGAGATTTTCTTTCGCGGGTTTGCCTACCCGGCCTTGAAACAGCGGTGGGGCGCGCGGCCGGCCATGCTGACGGTCTCGGCAGTGTTCGCGGCGATCCATTTCCACGCGGAGTCGGCGCTGCCGTTGTTCGTGCTGGCCATCGGGTTCACGCTGGCCTACGAGGTCACCGGCTCGCTGGTCGCGCCGGTGACAATGCACATCTTGTTTAACGCGGCCAACGTCGCCATGCTATTATACGCCCGGTGGCATCCATGAAAACCGTCCGCGACATCGGCGAGTTTGGCCTGATCCGGCAACTGGCGAAACACATCCCGCTGGCCGGCGACGATTGCGCCGTGTTGCCGGGCGGCGGGTTGTTGACGTGCGACCCGGTGATCGAAGGGATTCATTTTCTGCCAGACACCCCGGCGCGGCGGGTCGGCTGGAAAGCGATGGCCCGCAACCTGAGCGACATCGCGGCCATGGGCGGCGAACCCCGCTACGCCGTCGTCAGCCTCGGCCTGCGTCCGTCAACCCCGGTGCGGTGGGTGCGCGAGCTTTATGCCGGGATGCGCGCCGTGGCCGGTCAGTTCGGCTGTGAAATCGTCGGCGGCGACACGGCGCATGTCCGGCACGAACAGTTTGTCGTCGTCACGCTGCTTGGCCACGCTGACCGGCCCGTGCGCCGGTCGGGCGCGAAACCCGGCGACATCGTGTTTGTCACCGGCCCGCTGGGCGGGTCGTTTTCGTCCGGCAAACATCTCACGTTCACCCCGCGCCTCCGCGAGGGCCGGTATCTCGCCCGGTACGCCCACGCGATGATTGATGTCAGCGACGGCCTCGCCAGCGATCTCCACCGGCTGGTCGAAGCCAGCCGGGTCGGTTTCGACATTGCCTCTGCGAAGATACCGGGCCGGCTGCCGGGCGCGTTGACCGATGGCGAGGATTTCGAGCTGCTGTTCACCGTCGCCCCGCGCGAGGCCGGGCCGTTGCGTCGGAAGTTCCACGAAATCGGGCGTGTCATCCAACAGCCGGTCGTGCTCCTCGACGGCCGGCCCCTCGCGGCGAAAGGTTATGATCATTTCGCACAGCGCCGCTGACACGATCGCGTTTGGCCGGCAACTGGCGGCGCGACTCAAGCCCGGCGCCGTGGTGGCGTTGACGGGCGACCTCGGCGCCGGCAAGACCTGTCTCGTCAAAGGCATCGCGGCCGGACTCGGCGTGAAACAGGAAATCACCAGCCCGACGTTCACGGTGATTCACGAGCAGCCGCCGCTGGCGCACGTGGATTTGTACCGGCTGGACGCGGCGGAGGGACTGGGCCTGGAGGAGTATCTCCGGCCGCCGTGGATCACGGTGATTGAATGGGCCGAGAAATGCGAATCGTTGTTGCCGGCCAACACCATTCGGATCCGGCTCACGGTGACCGGCGAAAACTCCCGGCGGATCGAGGTCGCATGATCACGCTGGCGCTGGACACCTCGACCGCCGTCGGCAGCGTCGCGCTGCTCGATGAGGACCGGCCCGTCGCGGAGGCGACGTTTCAGCGGGGCGAACTGTTCCCGGCGATTCGACGCGTGCTCGGCCACCGCCGGCCGGACCTGATCGCGGTGGGAGTCGGCCCCGGTTCGTTTACCGGCATCCGCGTCGGTCTCGCGGCGGCGAAAGGCCTGGCGTTGCCGACCGGAATTCCGGTGCGGGCGGCGAACAGTTTCGATGCGTTGGCGGTGACGGTCGCGCCGCAGATGCCGGCCGCGTTCGACCGGTTGTGTGTGTGGAGCGACGCCCGGCGCGGGGAAATCTACCACGCGCTCTATGACCGGGCCGGCCGGCCGGTGGCGGCGTGCCGGATCGGGGTGGTCGCGGATCTTCCCGACAATGCCTGGCGTGTCAGCCCGGAATCGGCGCCATGCCGGTGGGCAGTGGCAGTGGGTCGGCTCGCGCGCACGAGCGATCTGAAACTCGAGCCGTTGTACCTGCGGCCGACGCAATACCGGAAACTTTAGGGCAGCTCCAACACGCGCCAGGCCGCCCAGTCGAGGGGGATTTCGGCGATGTGGGTGCGCGCCGACATCAGCAGCCGGTGCGGTTGGCCCAGCGTTTGCAGCGGAATGCGGATGATGATGTCGTCGGCGTCGCGTTCGACCCGGGCGGTGTTGCGGGGGAGTTTGCGGGCTTGGTCGTAGAGCGCGCTGCCGGTCGCGCCGATTTGGAGATGCAGTTTCGGCATCTGAGCAAAAGGATAATCCGTCCGGTAGCCAAAAACATAAAGGGACACCTCGACTTCCCGGGCCAGGGGCCGGGAGAGGTGGATCGCCAGGACCAGGTCTTGATTCTCCACCCGGGCGTAGCGCCATTCGATGTCCACAAACCGGGCGCGTTCCCACTCGGTCAGCTCTTCCGGCAGGAAGGGCGGTTCCTGGGCGCGGGTCTGGTCCATGGTTCGGAGAGCGTACCGCTCGGTGCCGGTCATGTGCACCACGGGGAAGTTCCCAAACAGCTCGTTGGCCCGCAGAAATGTTTCGAGATAGGTCCGCGCGGATTGGAGTTGTGTGGCGTGGGCTTTCAGGGCCACTTTCTTGCGCTGCAGTTGTTCCGGCGTCAACGGCGCCACGCGCCAGGCAATCGAGTTCGTCAGGGCATTGGGGGGAAGCAGCGGCAGGGTCGGCTTGTTCCCCCGGGGCAGCGGCCATCGGGGGTAATGCACCAGATACGGATAGACCTCGGGCTGCAACTTCTTCTCCAAATTCCACAACGCCACCTGGGTGAACAAATACAGCGCCCGGTGATCCGGGTTGGTGTCCGCCGGGTGCGAGACGAACACCTTTGTGGGCCGGAATGTTTGCAGGACGCGCGTCAGGTCGCGGAGGATTTCCTCGGCTTTGTAGGGCGCGCCGGGGCGAAACGCCGTCGGGTACGGCACCTGCCGGACCCGCGTCAGCATGCTCCGAAACGATGGCCGTTCGTCCCAGTGCTGCTGCCAAATCTTGAGCGTGCCGAAGTCCGGATAGCCGAGGAAAAACAGTTGCCTCGGCTGCACCCCCAACACCCGGGCTGCCGCGACCGCTTCGTCGTGCCGCATCTCCCCCATGCGGCGCACCGCGCTCGGGAACAACACAAAATGTTTCCGGTACACCAGAAACGACCACTCGTTGTTGTCGCCGTAGGTCAGAAACACCACGCGCACCGGCAGCTTCCGCGCCAACGCCTGTTGGATCACCCCGCCGCAGCCGATCACCTCGTCGTCCGGATGCGGCGCCAACACCAGAACCCGGTCATTCGGCGACAATTCGAGCACCGGCAATCCGTTCGTCTGCGCCCCCACTGCGCCGCCCAACGCCATCACGAAAATGAAAAGACTAAAACTTTTTCGCATACACAACTGTTTCCGTCACGATTCCCGGCAACACCAACGGCTGCCGGCCCACCGCCACAAATCCCATCCGCTCGAAAAACCGCCGCCCCCCGGCATTGTCGCCGCGCACCGACGCCTCGATCCCCCCGGTCGCCGCCGCGCGCGCGTGTTCCTCGAACCGTTCCAATAACTGCCGGCCCGCCTGCTGACCGCGCCAGCCATCGGCCACGTTCACATGCACATGCGCCCGGCACCCCGTCGCCACCCGGCCCCGCCGCCGCCGCCACGTCTGCCACACCGCCCGCACCATCCGCCACGTCTGCCGGCAACACAACACGCCCCGGCCCATCGCCGCGAGCATTGCCACCGGCGCAATCCGCCACGCCGTCAGCCGCGCCGCCCGCCGCCCCCGCACCGAGCCGGTGACGTACCCAATCACATGCCCGTCCGCTTCGGCCACCCAACACGATTCCGGCTCGAAATCCGTATAATACCGCGTCACCAGGTCCGCAATGAATTCCCGGTCCGGGAAGAAATTCTCCACTGGCCGCCCCGCGTCCGCCGTGTCGCCACACATCCGGCGGATGGCGGCACGGTCGCGCGGTTCATAAGGCCGAACGGTCATCGCCGGCATCATGCCACAAGGCCGAGGTCTTCGTAAATGGCGGTATTGAGCGCCAACGCCCGGCGTTGATGCGCCGCCTCGCCCGGCTGGCCCGCGCACGCCCACGCCACCACCAGTTGCCGGTCGGGATCGCAAAACGCCAGCACACTCTGCCGGCCGCCGTGCCCAAATGTGTTTGCCGACGCATGCGGCCCGTAACTGTACGGCGTGTGCGGCCCCGTGTTCAGCATGAACCCCAACCCCCAATCCATCACCATCCCAAACGTCACGTCCAACATCCCGGCGCGATGGCGCGCCGTCAGTTGCCAGACCGATTCCGCCGTCAAGATTCCCCGGCCCAGCTTCTCGTAAAACCAGCCCAACTCCCGCACCGGCCCGAGCGCGCTCCGCCCCGGCGAACCCGGGATCGCGGAGTTCCGCATCCCCGCCGGCTCGAAAATCTCCGCCCGCGCAAACTCCGCGAACGACCGGCCGCTCACCCGCCGCACCACCTCGCCGAGAATGTACCAACTCGATTCCAGATGGTAGCCGGCCTTCTGGCCGGGCACCCACCCGGCATCCAGCGGCGCTGCGCAAATTTCCGCGATGATTTCGTCCCACGACTCCGTTGTCCAGTGCCGGCGGATGAACCGGAAGCCGCCGGTATGCGTGAGCAAATGCCGCACCGTCACCGCCGGCTTGCCGAATTCGGGAAGAAACCGCGCCACCGGGTCATCAAAATCAAGCCGCCCGCGTTCCCGCAACAACGCGACGGCCACCGCCGCGACCGGTTTGCCCGCCGACAACCACGGCAGCACCGCCGGCGTGTCGCCCACGGCAAAATCCGCGACCGGCTCGCCCCGGCGCGACACATACAGTTGCGCCCCGGTGTGCCAACCGGCCGCGATGCCATCGGCGATGATCTGTCGAGTTCGGTCCATGACGCTCCCAGCAAAGCAGACCGCGCCCCTCCGCACAAGCCTCATCCCGCCCCTTGATTCCCTCGCCTCATCGCGGCCCTCACCCCGGCCCTCACCCCGGCCAGTTATCCCTCTTATGTGCAACATATGTTGTACATAAGAGGGAAATATTGGCCGCGCAAGATGGTGATAGATTCTGATTTACGATTATTATTTTATGACTATAATCGCTCACATTCAATCATGGCCCAATCGCGTAATCTCGCGCCTCAACGCTGGGAACTGCTGCGGAACCTGATCCGGCAGCGGGGCATCACCCGGCTCGACGACCTGTGCCGGGAACTGCAGGTCTCCCCCGCCACCGTGCGCCGGGACCTCGACGCGCTGGAGCGCGCCGGGGCCATCCGCCGGGTGCACGGCGGGGCTGTGAGCGTGGACGGACGGCTGGACGAACCCCTCTTCGACGACAAGACGTCCCTCGCGGCAAAGGAGAAACTGCGGATCGCCGAGGCCGCGCTGCAATTCATCGCCGATGCCGAAACGATCTATCTCGACGGCGGAAGCACGGTGCTGGCGTTGGCGCGGTTGCTGCGCGAGCGAACGAACCTGACCGTCGTGACCAACTCGCTGCGGGCGGCGTGGGAGCTGGCCGGGCGCGGGCCGCGGTTGATTTTGATCGGCGGGGAATTGCGGCGGTTGAGCCAAACGATGGTCGGCCCCCTGACGCGGTTGGTGCTGCAGGAGTTGCATCTCGACAAGGCGTTCATGGGAACCATCGGGATGACCAGCCGGGAGGGGTTGACCACGACCGACCCCGGTGAGGCGTTCACCAAACGCCTCGTGATGGAACAGGCCGGACAGATCATTGTACTGGCCGACAGCAGCAAGGCCGGCAAGGTGGCGTTCGCGCGCGCCGGCAGCCTCGACGACGTGGATGTGCTCATCACCGACGCCAAGTTGGACCGGCAATTTGTCCGGGAACTGACCGAAAAGAAAATCAAACTCGTCAAAGCTTGAAAGGAACTCCTATGACAACCAAGACAAAGAAATCGGCCGTGTACTTGAGCGACAAACGGCCCAACTTCAAACCGTTCACGATTGATTGCGGCAAAATCCCCGCCTACCAGTTCAAGGGCAATCTGCAGTCCGAATTGGCGGCCGGGCGCATCACGAAGCAGGAGGCCATTGACCTGCTCGAAGACATGCTGATGATCCGCGAACTCGAGGAGATGATCGTCAAGCTCCGTTCGGGCGCGTACGATCCCATCCGTGATTTCAATTATCGCGGGCCGACGCACGTCTCCGTCGGCCAGGAAGGCACGGCGGCCGGCTCCTGCTCCGTGCTAAAGCTCACCGACAAACTCACCAGCACCCACCGCGGCCACGGCGAATCGCTCGCCAAAGTCAACGTCGCCATCCGTTCCATGACCGATGAGCAGTTGAAGGCGCGGCTCGGCGGCGGCGCGACCGGCAGCCGGGCGGAGTTGCTCGAACACGCGTTGGAAGATCATCTGTACAAATTCATTTGCGAGTTGTTCGGCAAGGACGACGGCTACTGCAAGGGCCGGGGCGGCTCGATGCACATTGCCGACTTCTCCGTCGGCCACCTCGGCGCGAATGCCATCGTCGGTGGTGGCGTGCCCATCGCCACCGGCGCGGCGATGGGGTTGCGCTATCTGCACAAGAACGACGTGGTGCTCTGCTATGCCGGCGACGGCGCGTATGCCAACGGCGTCGTGCTCGAATCGCTCAACTGGGCCGCCCAAGCGCAGTTCACCAACGATCTCGCCGACGGCCACAAGTTTGGTCTGCCGATCATTTTCCTCATTTGCAACAACGCCTACGGCATGACGCACCGCACCGACGACGAAGTGATGGGCGTTGCCCATCTGGCGCGCCGGGCCGCCGGGTTTGCCGACAACAACATGCACGCCGAACTCGTCAACGGCATGGACGCGCTCGCGGTCCGCGACGCGGTGAGCCGCGCCGCCGCGTTGTGCCGGCAGGGCCGGGGACCGGTTCTGCTCGACGTGCACACCTACCGGTATTGGGGGCATTCGCTGAGCGACCCGCGCAACGAGTACCGGACCAAGGAAGAGGAAGCGGCATGGAAGGCGATTGACGCGGTGGACAGTTTCAAGAAGCAGATCATCGAGGCCAAAGTGTTGACCGCGGCGGAGCTGGAGGCGCTCGAAGCCCGCGTCCGCGACCGCAACGCCCGCGCCGCCAAACGCGCCGCCGCCGCCGCCGACCCGCCGGCCCGCGATGTCATCAAGTACATGTACACCGACACCAAGTGCGAGACGGTGCCGGCCGAGTTTGCGAAGGTGGAACTGCTCGCCCCGTTGCCCGAAATCAAGCGCGTGAACGGCGAACTCAGCTACAAGGACGCCATCAAGGAAGCGCTCGTCGAGGAAATGGCGCGCGACAAACGGGTCATCTTCTACGGCGAGGACGTGGCCGACTACGGCGGCGCGTTCAAGGTGACGAAGGGGCTGCTCGAATCGTTCGGACGCGACCGGGTGTTCAACACGCCGATCAGCGAAGCCTGCATCTGCGGCACGGCAGTCGGCGCGGCGATGGTCGGACTGCGGCCGGTGATTGAGCTGATGTACATGGACTTCGCGTTGATGAGCAGCGACCAGATCAGCAACCAGGCCGCCAAGTGGCATTACATGAGCGGCGCGCAGACTGAGGTGCCGGCGGTGTTCCGCGTGAGCGTCGGCGCCGGCAAGGGCTACGGCGGCCAACACAGCCAGACGTTGGAGTCGGTGTTCTGCCACATCCCCGGCCTGTACGTCATCTACCCGGCCACGCCGGCGGATGCGAAAGGCTTGCTCAAGTCGAGCATCCGCGACAACAACCCCGTCATGTTCGTCGAGAGCCAGGGCCTCTACAGCCTGAAAGGCCCGGTGCCGGAAGGCGAATACCTGGTACCTCTGGGTGTCGCCAACGTCGTCCGCGAAGGCAGCGATCTGACCTTCGTCAGCTACGGTCCGGCTGTGCACGACTGCCTGAAGGCTGCCGACAAACTCAAGGCCGACAAGGGCATCAGTTGCGAAGTGATTGATTTGCGCAGCCTTGTCCCGCTCGACCTCGACACCGTGTTGCGCAGCGTCCAGAAGACCGGCCGGTGCGTCGTCGCGAGTCAGGCTGTACACATCGGCAGCTACACCGCCGAGTTGGCCAGCACGATCCAGGATGCCGTGTTCGATTACCTCGACGCGCCCGTCAAACGTGTCGGCGCGAAAAACGGCATCGCCCCGCAAAGCCACATCCTCGAAGCCGCCTTCCTGCCGAGCGTGCAGGACCTGGTGAACGCAGCCACGAGCATATTGTAGCCACGAATGCACACGAATCGCCACGAATGCAAACCGGTAGGGCGGGCTGGCCCAGCCCGCCACTGTCCCTACTGTTGTCATTCTGAGCGCAGCGAAGAATCTCTGTCGTTTGTCCGCTCAGGGCGGGGTAAGAACGGAGGACGTGATTGTATGATTCGGTTGATCGATCTGCTAGCGAGCCAAGGCATCTGTTTGAGCAACTATAAGGTGCACTTGGCCACCGATCCCGGGTTGGACTGGCAGTCTCCGCTGGATGCCTTCTTAGATGGCGACAAGTCCTTTCAAGACTGGCAGGAACGTCAGACGAAGCAGAACTTTACGCGCAAGTTGATTCTGAGTCTGATTCAAATGGAAAACGGCAGTGATCGGTGGCTCTTTGCCGGTGTTTGGGAAGTTCTTGGTGTTAGGAGAACCGGCGGCGATCCTCCTTTCCACTACAGAACTAGGCTGCTGTCTGGCCAAGGCGATCTGATGGGACGGATCGTTGTCCGCTACAAGAGACCGTTTCGCCAATCATACCCTTACGGCGAGACAATTAGTGACAAACTCGAAGTGATCAGCGTCACCGAATCCCGGTACAGCTTGCGGAAGTTCCCCGGCTACAATTCAGTCGTTGTGTCGAATCCAGAACTGAAGCGAATCGTGACCAACGAAGAACCTTCGTGGCGTTCAGCGTTGTCCCATGTGAAAGGCGTTTATCTTATCACCGACCGGACCAACGGGAAGTTGTACGTCGGCAGCGCAACCGGAAGCGGCGGTTTGTGGGAGCGCTGGTGCGCGTATGCGGAGAACGGACATGGTCAGAATGTTGAGTTGGAGCAGCTACTTCGCAGTAAAGGGGATGCCCACGCAGCGAACTTCCAGTATTCAATTCTGGAGATTGCCGACTTCCATGCTACTGAGGAGCAGATCCAACAAAGGGAAGCCCACTGGAAGACTGTCCTGCTCTCACGGAACTTCGGCTACAACGCGAACTAGGGAATGACCATGCCCCAGCCTCACTCTTTCATCGCCGCCGAGCAGCCGGTCGAGAGCCTGATCAGGGTGATCCGTGGCCAGCGGGTGATCTTGGACGCGGACTTGGCGCGGGTCTATGGCGTGACGACCAAACGGCTTAACGAAGCCGTCAAACGCAACCGCGAACGCTTCCCATCCGACTTCATGTTTCAGCTTACGGCTGAAGAGGTTGCACACTTGAGGTCGCAATTTGCGACCTCAAATGAAGCGAACCGGTCGCAAATTGCGACCGGTTCAGAGGTGGCCAACCGGTCACAAATTGTGACCGGTTCCCAGAAGCACCGCGACCCACGCTACCTCCCCTACGCCTTCACTGAGTACGGCGCGTTCCAAGCGGCCAATGTACCCCGCACTTCACCAGCTTGTCACCCTGAGCGAAGCGAAGGGTCTCTGTCGTTAGGGATGGCGCGAAGAACAACAGAGATTCTTCGCTCCGCTCAGAATGACAGAACGGCGAGAAGAATTTTTCACAAGGGCACCTCCGGTAACTCAAGATCCGTTGTAGGCCGACTCTGCGAGTCGGCGAAATCCCTACGAAAACACCGCTTCGCAGAAGCGGCCTACAGCGGGAAGCCAATTACCGGAGGTTCCCACTATTATGCTGACAAGCCGGCTACCTATCGAACGAAAAGGAAATCATAACTCATGGCTACCCCTATCATCATGCCGAAGTTCGGTCAGATGACCGAGGAGAGCGCCATCGTCGAATGGCGCAAGAAGGAAGGCGACAAGGTCGCCCAAGGCGACATCCTGTTCACCGTCGAGACCGACAAGTCGGTGATGGAAGTCGAAGCCTTTGAGGCCGGCACGCTGCTGAAAATCCTCGTGCCGCCCGGCGTCAACGTCCCGGTGCAAAGCACCGTCGGCTTCCTCGGCAACCCCGGCGAGGCCATCCCGGCCGTTGAACCGCCGAAACCCGCCGCGCCGAAGCCGGCAACGCCGGCAGCCGCACCGGTAGGGCGCGCTGTCCCCAGCGCGCCGTCGCCGGTAGCTCCAACACCGCGGGCGGCTGAGCCAGCCGCCCCTACCGCGCCGGTCGCTTCGATCTTCCGCATCTCCCCGCGCGCCCGCAAACTCGCCGAGCGGTGCGTGATTGATCCGTCGCCCATCCGGGGGACCGGCCCCGAAGGTCGCATTGTGGAGAAAGACGTGCGGGCCTACCTCGCGTCGCGGGGCTACGACAAACTGCGCATCTCACCGGCGGCGAAGAATCTCGCGGCGAAAGAACACGTTGATCTGCTGGCGGTCACGCCGTCGGACGGCGGGCGCATCACCGTGGCCGACATCCAGCGGGCAATCGCCGAGAAGCCGAAGCCGATGAGCAAGATGCGCCAGATCATCGCGCAACGGCTCACCCAGAGCAAAGTCACCCAGCCGCATTTCTATGTCACCGTCTCGGTGGACATGACCGATCTCATTGCCTACCGCAACGGTCTCAAGGCGGCCGGCCTGCCGTACACGGTCACCGATTTCATCTCGCAGGCGGTTGTGCTCTCCCTGCAAGAGTTCCCCGTGGTCAACAGCAGCACCGATGGCAAGACCACGCGCTGGCACAGCCACGTTAATCTTGGTCTGGCGGTTTCCATCGAGGGCGGCCTGGTCGTGCCGGTCATCCGGCACGCGGAAGAGCTGACCATGCGCGAGATTTGCGATCTGTCGAAGCAACTCGCCGAGAAAGCGCGAGCCGGCAAGCTGACGCCCGACGAGATGAGCGGCGGCACGTTCACCATTTCCAACATGGGGATGCTCAACGTCGAAAACTTCGCCGCGATCATCAATACCGGCGAAGGCGGCATCCTCGCGGTGGCCAGCACGCTGAAACAGCCGGTAGTCCGCGACGACAAGATCGTCATCCGCCAGATGATGAAGATGACGTTGTCGGTGGATCACCGGTTGATTGACGGCGCGCTCGGCGCGCAATTCGTGAACGCAGTCAAAACCAAATTGGAGGACATCGAATTATGGAAACGTATGACATCCTAGTGATCGGTGCGGGGCCGGGCGGGTATCCGGCCGCGATTCGCGCGGCGCAACTCGGTGCATCGGTCGCCATCGTGGAACGCGAACAACTTGGCGGCACATGCCTGAACTGGGGTTGCATCCCCACCAAGGCGCTCATTGCCGGCGCGGACACGTTCGCCCGCATCCAACACGCCGGTCAGTTTGGGATCAAGATCACCGGCGCGACCGTGGACTACGCCGGACTGATCGCCCACAAAAACAAGGTCGTGCAGCAACTCCGCAGCGGCGTCGGCCAACTCCTGGCCGGTAACGGCGTGAAAGTGCTGACCGGTCAGGCCAGTTTCGTGGACCGCAACACCCTCGACGTTGCCGGCAACCGTATCAGCGCGAGAACGATCATCATCGCCACCGGCTCGACCTCGGTGGTGCCGGCATTCCTGCCGCAGAGCGACCGGATCGTCGAGAGTCGGGCGTTCCTCGACCGGACGGCGCTGCCCAAGACAATGATCGTCATGGGCGGCGGCTACATCGGGTGCGAGCTGGCCTGCATGGCCGCGTTGCTCGGCGTGAAAGTCACCATCGTCGAGTTGCTCGACGACATCCTGCTGTTGCTCGACCCCGACGTGCGCCGCGAAGTCCGGCAGCACATGGAAACGAAACTGGGCATCACCATCCGCACCGGCAAGCCGCTCGAAACGGCCGAGGCGGAAGCCGCCGAGTTGGTGCTGGTGTCGGTCGGGCGCAAGCCGGTCACCGACGGGCTAAAGCTCGAAAACGCCGGCGTCAAGACCAACAACAAAGGGTTCGTTCCGGTAGACGACTACGGACGGACGAACGTCGCCAACATCTACGCCATCGGCGACGTGAACGGCCGGACGCAGTTGGCGCACAACGCCACGTCACAAGGCATCATCGCCGCCGAGAACGCGCTGGGGCACAAACTCGGCAAATACGAGTCGCTCGTGCCGGGGGTGATTTTTACCGCGCCGGAAGTTGCGTTGGTGGGGTTGACCGAGGAAGACGCGAAGAAGACAAATCGGGCGGTGCACACCGGCAAGTTCCGGTTCGGCGGGCTCGGCAAAGGCATCGCCACCGGCGAGACGACCGGGTTCGTGAAGTGGATCGCCGATGCCGGCACGGATCAACTCCTCGGCGCGGCAGCGGTCGGACCGCACGCGACAGAGTTGATCGCCGAGGCGACGCTGGCCATCCGCAGCGAACTGACGGCGGCAGAAGTGGGGCGGACGATTCACGCGCATCCGACGTTTAGCGAAGTGTGGATGGAAGCCGCGCACACGGTGCACGGCACCTGCATTCACGCCCCGCCGAAACGCCGGAAGTAGGGGTCACGTCTCGAAACGCCGGAAGTAGGGGTCACGTCTTAACATTTAACAATTCAACTTGAGCCACTTTAATCTTCTCGCGTAACTCGACCTCCCGACGCATCCGTTCCTCCAGCCGTTTCACCGCCACGGTCACGGTTGCTTCGGTCGTCACACCGGCAAGCTCCGCCAACTCGCGCAGCTTCGCCCCACACAGCTTCCGCCCCAGCCACAACACCATGTCCCGCCCCCAATCCCCATGCTGATCCCGAAATTGCGCCCACGGCTGGCCCTTCACCCGTTCCACATACCGCACGACCTCCGCCAAACCGCACCGCCGCTGCAACGCCCGCAACGCCGGCTGCTGTTGCGCGTTGCCCTTCGCCAACCGCCGCATCCGCCCCACAAACTCCTTCCCGCCCAACACCAACCCCGCCTCCAACCGTTCCCACGGACTCTCCACCAATCCGTCCCGCACCGCCCCCTCGACAAACTCCCGGTACTGTTCCCGTCCCCGCGCCCCCGTTCCACCGCCGCACATCCCCAACACCGCCTCCGTCACCAACCACCCCGGCCGTTCCGCCAACCCCACATACGCCCGATACGAACTCCACCGGTACTCCCGCAACCGCCGTATCCGTTCCCGCACCAACTCCTTCGTCGCTGCCTCCCTGCCCATCCCCGCTCGCGCCCGCGCCTGCGTCCCCTTGTCCAACCCGAGCCGCTTCACCCGCACCGGATTCAAATGCACATACCGGCTCAACTCCACCGCATACGCCCCCGGCTCCGCCACCACCGCCTTGAACCGTCCCTGAAACACAGGCCCCACCCGCCCCCGCCGCCGATTGAACCACACGCTGTAACTCACATTCACCCACTGCATCGCTTGGGACAGATTGGCCGACGGCGTCTCCACCACCAAATGATAATGATTGTCCATCAAGACAAACGCATGAATCACAATCCCAAACCGGCCGACCGCCTCCTCGATCAACTCCAAGAAATGCTCCCGATCCCGGTCATCCCGGTAGATCGCCCGCCGTTCAATCCCGCGCGCCGTGACATGATACCACCCCTGCGCCAAATCAATCCGTAACGGTCGAGCCATGCCGGCAGAATACCGGCAACAAAAGGGGCAAATCAACTCATTTGTTAAATGTTAAGACGTGACCCCGCGAAGCGCTGCAGTCACGCAAGATGTCCCACTTGTCCTGAAAAGGCTTCGCATCAGCAAGGGCGAAGCTATACCAGATGCTGCCTCCCTTTTGCTTCTCGACCCACATCTTGTCTGCCACGACCGCGCTGGGAACAATATAAAAGTCCGGCGGGGTCGCATCCTGCTTGATGCTGACGAATACGTAGATGTGCGTGTCTGAACGCACCTCTTTGGCGTGCTCGCTTAGCAGCCAGTATGACGACACAGGGGCAGCCGTCTTGACCTGGATAGAAAAGGCGCGCCTGCACTCGGCGTCGCTAGCCAATATATCTGCGCCGCGAGCACTACGCGAGGTCGGCGAGGCGATGAAACCCTGCTTCGACAACTCGGCTGCGACAAGATAAACGCCGCGCATTCCCGTAAGCTGTTTCTTTGATGACATGGTGCTTTATGCTTTCGCCCAACATTATTAATGGGACAAAGTTTCCGGCAATAGACAAAGTCGGAAACAACGTGCAACTGTCGCGGAGGCTACCCGTGGAGCGGCGACGTGTCAAGCTCATTGTCAACGACTTGGCGCAACGATTTCAGCGCGGGAGAAACGGGGAACTTTGTCTTTTCATTTGCGGCTCCGCCCCGGAAAAGACAAAGTGAGTTTGTCCTTTGCGGACGTGCGGCGACATGGAAAAAGACAAACTCGAACAAGCAGTGTGGTTTCCGGAATGGGGGACTGTCCTCCAGCACGGGGCGTTTTCACCGGCACAACGAGAACAGTATCGGCAAGCGTTGGTGCGTTACTTGCGCTACTGCAAGCTGACCGGCGAACGCGCCACCGTTGCGTCGGCACGCCGGTTTGTCGAGCAATGGAACCGGGAGGAGAACCCGGCACCGTTGGAACTGGCAACCACCAAGTCGGCGTTGAACTGGTTTTTCCTAACGGCGCGCCAGCACAAGCCATCGCTGCGCGGTGTGCCACCACTGGCGCAGAAGGATTTGGGCGAAGTGGAGTGGGAACGGCGATTGATTCAACGGGTGCACACGTTGCATTACCAGTGGCGCACCGAGCAGACGTATCGCGGTTGGAGTTGGCGGTTCGCAAAATTCCTGAAAGACAAACCCGTCGAGTCCGCCACCGGCGATGACGTGCAAACGTTTCTGTCCGGCTTGGCAACCGAATACCGGTTGATTGTGCGAGCCGGCAAAGGCGGCAAGGACTGCGTAACAGTTCTGCCGGAATCACTGGTGGATCGGCTCCGCGCCCATCGGGAACGGTTGCGCAAGCTCTATGCTGACGATCAACGCGACGAAGTTCCGTGCGTCTGGTTGCCGGAAGGATTGGAGCGGAAGTATCCGAAAGTCGGTCGGTCGTGGGAATGGCAATGGTTCTTCCCGTCGCGCCAGTTGATGAACGATCCACGCTTGAAGCTGCGGCGGCGGTTTCACGTGCTCGACGCCACGTTCCAGCACGCCATCCGACAAGCAGCGCGCCAAGCACAGTTGAACAAGCGCGTCACGCCGCATATGTTGCGTCACAGTTTCGCCATGCACTTGCTGGAATCCGGAACCGACATCCGCACGCTGCAAGATTTGCTCGGTCACAAAGACGTTGCGACGACGCAAATCTACACGCACGTCATGCGCAAGCCCGGCCTGGGCGTCCGAAGCCCGCTGGATACGGTTTCCTGACCGTGAAGGCCACGATCCTCTACACCGCCGCGCACGCACACTTTCCGGATACCGAGCCGCTCGGGGGCGGGAAGGCGGTGGCGGATTACCTCTGCCGGGAGTTTCCCGATTGGACGGTGCTCAGCCCGCGGAGTCTGGGGATGATGTCAGCGGAGGGCCTCGTTTCCGCGAGGACGCGGACGCGCAGAAGCGCGTCCCTCCATGAGTTGAACGAATTCCAATACGCCCGGTTCTGCCGGGAGTTTGAGCGGGCGACGACGACGGCGATTCTCCAACACGACCCGGCCCGGTGCGTTGTGTTGACGAACGACATCAGCGAAGGACCGGACTTCGCGGCGCTCGGCCGGCGCGGCTACCGGGTCGTCAGCCTCTGGCACGTGGACGTGGTGGAGTATTTCACGAAGTTTTACCTGCGCGATTGGGTGCGACCGGAGACGGCCGTGAAGTTTATCCGGTGGCCAAAGCTGGTTTTCCAGAAGCAACGCGCCTGTGTCCGGTATGCCAGCCGGTTGGTGGTGCCGTCGGCGCCGATGCGGGAGACGATCCGGCGGTGTTATCCGTGGTGTCCGGCAGAGAAGATCACCGTGTTGCCCTGGGGGAACATCGCAGTGGGACAGGCTTCCAGCCTGTCCGCCGGCGAAGGGATGGACGGGCTGGAAGCCCATCCCACGGACTTTGTGATCATGACATTGAGCCGGTTGTCGCCGGAGAAAGGGATTGAACGGTTGCTGCGGGCGTTGCGACTCGTACCGGAGGATGTGCGGGTTTGGATTTGTGGCGCACCGGCGTACATGGGCGGTCGGCGCTACGAACGGAAACTGCGCCAGCTTGCCGATGACCGGGTCGAGTTCCTCGGCCACGTGACCGGCGAGCGCAAAGCGGCGTTGTTGCGGCGGGCGGATTTGTTTGTGTCGCCGTCCCGGCATGAGAGTTACGGGCTGACAATTGCGGAGGCGCAGGCAGCGGGTTGCCGGATCATTTCGCACGGTCATTACGGGGCGACCGGCACGGTGGTGGATTGCGCCGATCCGGTCGCGCTGGCGGCGGCGATTCGCGCGGCCATTGCCGCAGGCCGGCCCCCCAAAGCGCCGGTCGCGGCGGGGGGACCGTCCTTGGCGGAACGGTTGTCGGAAGTACTCCTTGCCACGGACGGCAATCGCGAGTAGTTTAGCCGCCGAGGTGGCCAATGCAATTGAATGATATCCTAGAGAAGTATCCCCAAGTGCTGAAATTGCGCGATGGATCACAGGTCAAGGTGCGTCCGCTGCAAGCCACGGATGAGCAGGCGTTTCACGCGTTTTTTTGCGCGTTGCCGGAGACGGAGCGGCTGCTGTTCAAGCACCGGGTGACGGATCGGAAGGTGATCCGGCAATGGTGCAAGAAGATTGATTATGGGTGGATCTTGCCATTGCTGGCGCTGGACGGGAAGAAGGTCGTGGCGGACGCATCACTGCATCAGTCGTTGGGCGGTTGGAAACGGCACATTGGGCGCATTAGCGTGGTGGTCCACCCGGACTACCGGCAGCGGGGGCTGGCAACGGCGTTGATCAAAGATTTGATTTATGTCGCCCGCAATATCGGGTTGGAATGGCTGGAGGCGGAGTTCATGGGCGAACAACAGGGCGCACGGCAGGCGTTCGCCAGGCTTGGATTCACCGAGTTGATGTTGCTGAAGGACTACGTCAAAGACATGCAGGCGTTGCCCCATGATTACGTCTTGATGAGGCGGGGACTGAAAACCGACGAGGAGTTCACCGCCGCTGGTGACTGACCACCGGCCAACGCCACTCACGCACCGGTCCGCGCGGAGCGGGTGGTTTTTGTATTGGTGCGTCGGCGTGGTCTTGTTCACAGTGATTCTCCGGGGTGTGTTCCGCACGCGGATCATCGGCCGCGACCGTGTCCCGCGCCGGGGCGGGCTGCTGGTCGTCGCCAACCACATCAGTTTTGCCGACCCGCCGCTGCTGGCGGTGGCCCTGCCGCGCCGGGTGGATTTCATGGCGATGGTGGAAATCTTCCGCCAACCGGTCCTCGGCTGGCTGGTCCGGCACCTGGGCGCGTTCGCCGTGGACCGGGCGCGGGCCGACCACGGTGCCGCGCGCGAGGCGATCCGCCGGCTGCGCGCGGGCCGGTGCGTCGCGCTCTTTCCGGAAGGCGGCATCCGGTTGACGGAGCAATCGGTGCTCGGCGGCAATCCGGTGTTCAAGCCGGGCGCGGGGGCGATTGCCTTGCTCGGCGGCGCCGCCATTCTGCCGGTGGTGATTCGCGACAGCCGGAAACCGTACCGGTGGGCGAACTGGTTCCGGCGCGCGACGATGAGTGTGACGTTCGGGTACCCGTTTTGTTTGTGGGTGCCGCCGTCCCTGCCGGGCCCCGAACGCCGGCGGCTGGCCCGCGAGACGGTGCGCGACCAACTGTTGAAAACCGTTGCACTGACCTGAACCTTTGTTAGAGTCTGCGCTGTGATGACTCCTCTGTTGAGTTTGTTGCTGGCGATCGCGGCGGTCGGCCCGCAATCGCGTCCGGTGCGGTTCACCGCCGCTGATGGTCTGCAGCTCGCGGCGACCTACTACCCGGTGGCCACGAACCCCGCCCCGGCAGTCATCCTCGTCCACGGATTCATGAAGAACCGGCAGGAATGGAGCCCCTTCGCCCTGCTCCTGCAAAAAAATCACATCGCCGCACTCGCGCTCGACCTGCGCGGCCACGGCGACAGCACCCGGCGGACAACCGCGGACGGCGTCGAGTCGTTGGACGCGCAGCAGTTGGGGGGACGCGATTTCACCAACATGACGCTGGATGTGGAGGCGGCGTTCGATTGGTTGACTGACCAACCCGGCATTGACCCGCGCCGCATCGCCATCGCCGGCTCGAGTGTCGGCGCCAACGTCGCGCTCCGCTACGCGCAGTTCAATCCCGACGTGGCCGCGCTGCTGTTGCTCAGTCCCGGCGTACTGTACAAGGGGTTGCGCACCGATGATGTGATGACCCGAATCAAACCGCTCCCGCTGCGCATCGTCGTGTCGGTCGGCGACGCGTACGCGTATGAGTCGGCGAAACGGCTGATTGAAGTCCGGCACGAAACGTATCCGGACACGAAGCCCGACGAGGAACTCATCGAGTGCGCGGGCCCGCTGCACGGTACCCACATGTTTACCGGCATCTCGAAGCTGGCACCGCTGTTGGTGAACTGGTTGCAAGAAGTCCTGTGCGCCCGCGCGCCCGCCCCCGCTCCGGGCCCATGATCCCGCTCCGCGACGAGAATCCGACGCGCACCTTTGCCGGGATCACGCTCCTGTTGATGGCCGCCAACGTCGCCGTGTTCGCCTACACGCTGACGCGGCCGACCGCCGCGGAACAGCAGGCGTTCGTGGCCAATTTCGCGCTGGTGCCGCGCGAAATCCTCCGCGCGCCGTCCCTGCCGGTGTACGGCACGGTGTTCAGCTCGATGTTCCTGCACGGCGGGCTGCTCCATCTCGCCGGCAACATGCTCTACCTGTGGATTTTTGGGAACAACATCGAAGACGCCGTCGGGCACCTGCGGTTTGTGTTTTTCTATCTGCTCTGCGGCCTGATGGCGGCCGGGACGCACGTGTACATGCATCCGGACTCGACGGTGCCAACCATCGGCGCCAGCGGCGCGGTGTCGGGCGTGCTCGGTGCCTATCTGCTGCTCTATCCGCGCGCCAAGGTCCTGGTGGCCGTGCCGATCTGGATTTTCATCCGGTTCACCACCGTGCCGGCGTGGTTGATGTTGATGCTCTGGTTCGCGCTGCAACTGCTCAGCGGCTGGCTCGCCGCCGGCAACCCGCAAAGCACCGGCATCGCGTTTTGGGCGCACATCGGCGGGTTTGTCGCGGGGATGGTGCTGATCCCGTTTTTCAAGAAACGGCGCGCCCGGCTGTGGCGCTAGGCGCCGGCATCGTCCGCAACCGCACCAGCGCATTGATCAGCACGGCCACGCCCAACACGGCCAGCAGCAGGCTGACCGACCGACAAACACGCTGCCGGGGCCAAAAAGGTTCCGCCGCACGAGTTGCGCCAGCGCCGTCAGCGTGGTCACAAACATGAAGATCATCGGGAGCAAAATGTAGATCGCCTTGCGTCCCTGCGACCGCAGCCAGGTATAAACCACCAACAACGCCAGTGCGCCAAGCAATTGATTCGTCGCGCCAAAGGCCGGCCAGATCGCTTTCCACGCCGGGATGGGCGTGCCTTGCGGGCCGGGAATCTCCACAAACACCATCACCGCCGGCAATGCCAACGTCAGCGCCGTCCCCAGCAATCGCCCGGCGGCACCGCGCAACCGCAGCAGTTCTTCGAGAATGAACCGCGCCAGCCGGGTGCAGGTGTCGAGCGTCGTCAGCAGAAACGTGCTCACCGCCAGCAACCCGAACGTCGTCCCCACGCGCGGACTCAGGCCGAACACCGCCACGAATTGGCCCACGCCGCTCGCGAAAATGCCGACCGGCGTCTGCCCCCCGGTGGGTTTGCCGGCCAAGACCATCACCGTCGCCAACGCCACCACCGCCAGCAACCCCTCGGTGAGCATCCCGCCGTACGCGACCGGGCGGGCGGATTTTTCATTGTCGAGTTGTTTCGAGGTTGTCCCCGACGCGACCATGCAATGAAACCCGCTGATCGCCCCGCAGGCCACCGTCACGAACAAGGTCGGATACAACAACCCCAGTTGCGCGTCGTTCCACCCGCAAAACGCCGGGTAGGCCACCGTCACGTGCCCGGTCAACCCGGCCGCCACCGCGCCAATCGCGCCGCCGGCCAGGCTGGCGAACAACAGATAGGCCGATAAATAATCGCGCGGCTGCAACAACACCCACACCGGCAGCACCGACGCCAAAAAGCAATACCCCAACAACACCAAGCTCCAGGTGTTCTTGGCCGAGCCGCCCACCGCCGGCATCAGGTCGGCCGTCAACGGCAACTGCAGTCCCACCCACAACGCCACGAACACCAGCGGCACAAAAATCAACGACCCGCGCGCCAACGACAGGCCGAACCGGTAGATGGACAACCCAAACGCGACCGCCAACCCGATGTACAACAACGACGCGGTCGCCACCGCCCCACCCTGTTCGGCCCCTTCATCCAAACTCGGCACGAAACTCGACGCCGTCAGATCGAGAAACACGATGATGACATACACCATCGCCACCCAGGTGAAGATCAGCAGCAGGTAGTAGGTGCCGGGACTCAGGTATTCCCGGCACACCTGCCCGATGGAGCGCGCCCGGTGCCGGACACTGGCGATCAACGAGGAAAAATCATGCACGCCGCCGATGAAAACGGAACCGAGAACAATCCACATCAACACCGGCACCCAGCCAAAGGCCAACCCGGCAATGATCGGTCCCACAATCGGCCCCGCCCCGGCAATGGAACTGAAATGATGGCCAAACAGAATCAGCGGACGCGTCGGCACATAGTCCACGCCGTCGTTTTGCGTGTGGGCGGGAGTGGCGCGCCCGGTCTCCACATGAAACTTGCGTTCGAGGAACCGGCCATAGAACCGGTAGGCCAACCCGAACACCGCCGCCGCAATAATGATCAACATCGCCAGACTCATCGCTCATTTCTCCATCCGGGTATCGCCCGGCGCAGCCGTTCGAAAACTCTGCCACACGCGCACCGGCATGAGGCCGAGGACAATCACTGCCGCGTGACCGGCATTGAACAGCATCAGCCACTTGAACGCCGCGTCCATGAACCCGTAGCTGTGCAGGCCGATGCCGAGCATATTGACCCCAAACCACGAAAACGCGGTGATGATATTGCCAAAGATCACGAGGTTCATCAAGCCGCGGTCGCGCACGAGGCCGCCCCGGCGGGCATGGAGGATGATCGCGTACCAGAGCACAATCAACAACGCGCCGTTCTCCTTCGGGTCCCAGCCCCAGAACCGGCCCCAGGATTGGTCCGCCCAGATGCCGCCCAACACGGTCCCCACCGCGCTGAACAACAACGTAAAACAAACAATCGCATACACCATGTCCGTGAGCGCCCGGCCGAGAGTGGACGGGCCGACCGGCCGCGCCAGCCACGACGTGAACACGCCCAGCAGGACGTACCCCAGCGCCAGCCCCCCGGCCACGAACGCCGCGCTGTAGCCCAGCGTGATCGTGATGACATGCGCCGCCAACCAGAAATTCGTGTCGAGCACCGCCCGCAACATTTCCATCGTGTCGCCGCCGAGCGCGAGGTTGTGGGCAATCAACAACGTCACAAACCCGGCCAGCCCGGCCACCGCGCTGCCGAAGCCAACAGGGTACGTGCGTTCCAAAATCAACCCCAGCACGCACGCAGCCCAGCCGATGAAAATCGCCGACGAATACAGATTGGTGACCGGCGGTCGGCCGGCCAGCACCATGCGAAACACCAGTCCGCCGGTATGCACCACCAACGCCAGGCAAATGAGATACAACGCCGACCGGCGCAACGAGTCCGCCAGGCCCGGCCACAGCTCCAACGTCACCAGCGCCGCCCCGGCCAGCACGAACGCGAAAATGTAGATGATCGTGGCGTGAAGGAACGGCTGGATCCGGTTGAAATAGAATTCCGCCCGGCCCCTGGCCACCGCCCGCGCGAACCGGGCCGCCAGCCAATCCCGGTAACCGTCCACGGCGGCATTGAACCCACCGGCATCATCGTTGCCGTAGGCGGTCGCCAGCCGCGCATAAAAACCAACCGCCGGGGAGATCGTGCCGTCGTGGAGGGCGGTGAGCAGAGCGGTGCCGATGTTGTCCCAGTTGTCGTTGTCGGCCGGGTCTGCCGGGGGCACCGCCAGCGGCAACGCCGTCTGCGCCAGCGCCTCCCATTGGCGCACGACCGTCGCGAGTTTCCGGAACGATTCATCGTCGTGCTTCGGCCGGTCCGACCGCGCCCGGAAAGCGGCGAGTTGGGTTTGGTAGTCCGCCACCAACTCCGCGAAGTTGTGCGCGCCGGGCGGCTGAATGCTGCTCTTCAGTTGCTGGTACAAGGCCAGCGCGTTGGCGAGTTTCAGCACTTGCTGTTGGTAAGTCGTCCGCTGCGCGCCCGGCACGAGGCTGGCGTGTTGCCCCTGCCGCGTCACCTCCGGCAGGAGCGGCGCGAGTTCCTGGAACGTGTAGTAGCGCAGCCCGGATTTCACGAGCCCGGTTTCGTCCAGCTTGAGTTCGCTGATCAGTTCGGGATGATGAATCAGAAAGATCGGCCGCGTGTCGGCCAGCGCCGGCTTGCACATGACTTCCAACAACCACGCGGTGGCGTTGAGTTTCTTCGGATGCCGCCAGAACTTCCACGACGGCACCTGTTCGAGCGGGACATCCCCGGTGCCGCGGATCTGAAGCAACGCGTTGCGCCCCACCGAATCCCAGGGCTGGAGGCGGCCGTTCATCAGCACCGGCCACCGGCCAAATTCCGCGGTGTGAAATTTCCCCTCCCGTTTCGGCAGCAGCACCGCCACGATGTCCGCGCCAAACAACGCGAGGAAAAACCACGGCAGCAGTTTGTGCCACCGGCTCATCCGGCCCTCCGTTGGCGGACGAATTCCGCCAGATGCATCAGGAACTGCCACGTCAACCCGACGCTCACGACCACGCAGGCAAAATACGGCGTCAGCCAGCTCGGATTGCGCACCACCTGCAAGACCGTGCCCTGATTGTCGCGGTCGAAGCTGAATTGATAATACGTCTCGCCGGCATAGCGCAGCGGATGGTTCATGGAAATCAACACTTCCCGGTCCTCGCCCGTGTCGGGCCGGCGCACCCGCACCCGGCTGGAAAAGTTTTTGGGAATGTCCGTGCCGGGATACTGGTCGTGGCGGAACTCGAGCAACTGGATCGTGAACGGCTTGTAGTAGCGGACCGGCCGCAACACCAACTCATACCGGCGCCCCTGCACCGTGACCGGTTGCGGTTGCTCCAGAAACGCCGAGACAAAACAGCTCCCGGCGCCGCCCAATTCCACAATTCCCGACGGCAGATCGCGCTGGTCCGGCACCGTCACCTGCGGCAACTCGCGCCACCACAATCCCGCCTGCACGGGCACCTCGACGTGGCCCGGCACCGGGTTGGCGGCGACCGACGAGTTGGCGTAGAACTGCCGGACCCGCAGCGGGAACGGCAACGCGGGATGGCTGATTTCCGCGCCCGGCCGCAAGCGGCTGCCCGGGATCGCCACCACGGTGTCCACCGCGGCGTCGGTCGTGTCCACCACGGCCAATTCAAACCGGGTGGGCGATTCGGAGTAGTTTTTCGATTCGCCGTGCCGGAGATGGAGCACGCTTTCGGTGGCCAACAGATCGGTGAGCAGTTGGCCCACGAGCAGCAGCACCACGCCGAGATGAATGAGCGCGACGCCGAGTTTGCGCCCGCCCGGCCGGTAATAGCGCCAATGGGCGGCAAACAAGTTCACCAACAACAGCGCGCCGAGCAGGTACCCGCCCGGGAAGATCGGCACCCGCCAGCCAGTTTCGCCCGGCGACCAATAAATGAAAAAGCTGCGAAAAAACTCCGCCTGCGCCCGGTAGAGGCCGCGGCTCACCTGCGCCAGCGTCCCCCAAAACACCAGCACCAACGCCAACGCCAACAGCGCCACTGTCAGCCGCAACGACGTGATCACGCGATAGACCCGGTCGAGCATGTCAGAACCGCACTCCCTGCACAAACTCGATGAAAGCCGGTTTCTGTGGGGCGACCCCCGCGGGGCTGCCGGTCATCTTGAAAAACCACGTCGTCCCCTCGCGCCGGTAAATCACCGCCAGAATCTGCGTCGCCTCGCCCGCCGCCTCGTACAACGCCGCCGGCTGCCCCGCGACCGTGACCGGCTGCGCTTGTTGTTGCAGTTCCTCCGCCGTGATGGCCGGCAGGCCGACCTGCGACCGCCACCGGTTGACGTTGCTCAAATCATCGCCGCCGCCGCCTGCCAACGGAATCACACTCACCTCCGCCGGCTGCCCGTCCGGCCCGGTCACCCGAAACGACGCCACGCGCATGCCCGCCGCCGGAACTTCCTCCCAACCCGCGGGCGTCCGCCACGTCAACCGCGGGGCCGGCGGCGGCGGATGTTCCGCCGGCATTTCCGGCATGGGTTGTGGCTCTTTCGGAACGCGATAGACCCGGATCTCCTCGCGGCCACAACCGGCTGCGAGCAAGACCGCGGCGCTCATGATTGTCCAGACCCGTTTGCCCATGATGAACTGTGCGCACTCTACACGCACCCGCCGCGCGGCACAAACGCGCGCCGCGACGTTACCCGCGAAATTCCGGCTTGGCATCCCGGGTCATCAGATCGCGGACACTGAGAAGGGGGGATTTCCCCGCATAGAGCGTGGCATACACCTCGGCGGTGATCGGCATTTCCACACCGTGTTTTTGCGCCAACTGCCACGCCGACTTTGCCGTCCGCACGCCTTCGGCAACCATCTGCATCCCGGCGAGCACGGCCTCCGGCTTCTCGCCCCGGCCCAGTTGTTCGCCGAACGCCCGGTTCCGGCTGTGACGGCTGAATGCCGTCACGATGAGATCGCCCACTCCGCTCAACCCGAAAAACGTCTCCGGCCGCGCCCCGCACGCCACGCCGAGCCGGGTCATCTCCGCCAACCCGCGCGTGCACAGCGCCGCCTTCGTGTTGTCCCCAAACCCGATCCCGTCGCACCAGCCGGCCGCCAACGCGATGACATTCTTCATCGCGCCGCCGAGTTCCACGCCAATCACATCGTCATGCGTGTACACGCGGAACCGCTCGTTCATAAACACCTGCTGCACCCGCGCCGCCGCGCGGCCGGCCGCCACGACCGCCGTCGGAATGCCCCGCCCGACCTCCTCGGCGTGACTCGGTCCCGACAACACCGTGGCTTCCCGGCCCAATTCCTGGGCGATGACTTCGCTCATCCGCGCGTCGGTATCCACCTCAATGCCCTTCGCGACGTGGACCAGAGCCGCGCCCGGTGGCAGGTACGGTTTCAACTGCCGGCAGATCGCCCGCATCCCGTGCGACGGCACCGCCAGGACCACCAGCTCCGCCGCGCGCAACGCCGCCGCCGGGTCGAGGGTCACCGGCATTTCTGCCGGAATCTTCACGCCCGGCAGGAACACCTTGTTTTCCCGGTGCGCCTGCAGGGGTTCGACCTCCGCCGCGAGCCGGCCCCAGAGGGTCACGGAATGCCGGTTGCCGTGCAGCAACACCGCCAACGCCGTCCCCCACCCGCCCGTGCCGATCACTGTGATGTTCATGAGTGTTTCGCCCCCACCCGGTGTTCCGTGCCGGCCCACAACCGCTGGATGTTCGCCTGGTGTTTGTAAATCACCAGCACGCCGACCACGACCGTGAACCAAAACAACTCCGGTTGCCAAAACCAGGTGGCCACCGGCATCGCCGCCGCCGCGCAAATCGAGGCCAGCGAGACGTACCGGAACAACCCAAACACCACGCCCCACACGGCCACCGCGCAGAACCACGGCCCCGGCAACATCGCCAACATCGCCCCGGCCGACGTTGCCACGCCCTTGCCGCCGCGAAACTTCAGCCAACACGTCCAGTTGTGCCCGGCCACCACGGCCAGACTGCAAACAATCTGCAAGTGGTGATCCCCGCCAAACAGCCGCGGCGCGAAAAACACCGGCACCCACCCCTTCAACGCGTCCACCAACAAGACCACAAGACCCGGGCCTTTGCCGAGCGCCCGCATCACGTTCGTCGCGCCAATATTGCCGGAGCCGACCCGGCGGATGTCAACCCCCCGGGCTTTGGCCCAGAGATAGCCGGTCGGAATCGAGCCGAGCAGGTACGCCCCCAGGGCGCACCCGATAAAAATGGCCACCGTCATGCGCGCGACTTTAGCAAAAGCAAACTCAGCCCGGCAACCACAACGCAGCCGGCCACAAACCAGTCGCCATACCGGGTGTATACTGTCAGCGGCGCCGCCACCGGTACCGTCAACTCGCAGTTCACGCTGCCGGGCGCAAACGGCTCCAGCCGGGACCGCAACATGCCGCGTTCGTCCACGATGCAGGTCACGCCGTTGTTCGTGCACCGCACCAGCGGCCGGCGGGTCTCGATGGCCCGAAACCGGGCATTGGCCAGGTGCATCTCCGCCGCCGGCGATTGTTTGAACCAGGCGTCATTGGTCAGGTTCACCATGAACTCCGCGCCGCGCCGGACGAATTGCCGGTATAGTTCCGGCACCGTGTCCTCGAAACAGATCACCACGGCGAATTTCGTTCCGTCCGAAGGGCCTCGCTTCTGCGAGGCCGCATCCTCGGTCTGCGGACGCGCGGAAGCGCGTCCCTCCATTTCGAACACCGTGAACTCCCGGCCACGCTCCAGGCTGCCTTCGATGGGCGTGAACCAGCTCAGGAATGGCACCGCTTTCCGCCACGGCACGTATTCGCCGAACGGCACCAGATGAATCTTCCGGTAGATCTGCGGAATCACGCCCTCCGGTCGCACCAACACCGCCGCGTTGAACACTTCCGGCGGGTGCGAGTGCGGCGTGAAATCCAGCGTGCCGGTCAGCAACGGGGTCCGCGCCCGCGCGGCGATGTTCGTGACCAGCCCGAACGATTCCGCATCGTACCGGACCGCCTCCGGCGTGGCCGTTTCCGGCCAGACAATCAGGTCCACCGGCTGATACGCCAACGCCTGTTCCGTCAACGACCGGTACCGCTCCAGAATCATCGGTTTCTCGGCCGGGTTGAACTTCAGGTTCTGTGAGATGTCGCCCTGCACCAACGCCAGCCGCAACGTCCGCCCCGGCTGCTGCCGGCGCAGATGCTGGACGCCGTTCAGAAACGCCGCGCACACCAACAACATGGCGACGTAGAACTCCCAACTCGGCCGGCGCATCGGCTCGTCCGCCCGCATCTGCCGCAGGAACCGCCGGACCGTGATGAAGAACGCGAGGTTGACCACCGCAACCAGCGCCGACACGCCGTACACCCCGGTCACGTCGGCGAACTGGATCAGCGGCAACGCGGTGTGTTGCGACACGCCGAGCATGTTCCAGCCGAACCCGCCGAAGAGGAACCAGCCGCGCACCCATTCCAACACCACCCACCCCGCGCTGCCGGCCACGATGGCGAAAAGATTCCGCGGCACCGAATCCGTTTCCGGCAACAGCCGCGCCCACCACATCGCGCCCAGCCCAAAGTACAACGCCAAAAACCCCGCCAACCCCGCCGCTCCCGCCACCGCCAGCACCACCGGTGTCCCGGCCACGGTCGTGCACACGATCCACCACACCGTTGCGCCGAAAAAAACCAGCCCGGCCAGATACCCGCGTCGGAACGCCGCGCCGGTGGTTGCGCCGCGGACGGCAAACAACAGCGGCACCAGCGCCACCCACGCCATCTGCCCGGCCTCGAACGGCGGATACGCCACCGCCAGAAGCAGTCCGGTGCTGACCGGCAACAGCCAGCGAAACACAAACGGTTTGAGATTCGTCCACATGAAAACGCCGCGAAGATACCAAACCCGCCCGGCCAGAGAAGCCAAATCCCCCATTGCGGAGGGTCACGCTTCCGCGTGACCGCCGCCTTCCGCGAGCGGGTTCAGGTCATTTGTGGCCACAGATCCACACACAGATCTGCACGGATGGATTGCCGGGTACATCTGGGCACGACCACCATTCAATCAGTCGTTGTCATTCTGAGCGAAAGCGCAAGCCGAGCCAAGCGAGACGCCGCTGTCGTGTGCGGCAAATCTCTGTCTTTCTTCGACAGGCCCTGACGCAAACGACCGAGACCCTTCCCCTGCGCGGCTCAGGGCTTTGGCAGGACGCTCCGGGTGACCGGCCGGGTGATGGTGGCGGTGCCCAGATGCGCACGCCGCTGCGAGCCTACTTGCAGCCATGAAACATCCCCGTGCCGGACGGTGCCGCGAGCAGGCTCGCCGGCGGCAACCCCGCGCCGATCACGCGTTCTTGCCGCAACAGTGCTTGTATTTCTTGCCGCTGCCGCAGGGGCAAGGCTCGTTGCGGCCAACCTTCGGTGCGTCGCGTTTGATGGGCGCGGCGGCTTGCGCGATGGCTTCTTCGACAACATCGCTGCCACCACGACCGGCGGCGACCGCGGCTGGTTGGCGTTGCGCCGCCGCCGCGGCGGGCTGGGCAAACGCGCTGCCGGCGGTCAGTTCGGGACCGCTGAGTTGCATCGGCAGGGCGCGCAGGAAATTCTCAAACGCGGCGAGCGAGGAGGCCGACCGGAAAACGTTGGCGGCGATCTCGCTTTTGACGTTGCTCATCATCTCCTCGAACATGGCAAACGCTTCCGACTTGTATTCGGTCAGCGGATCGCGCTGGCCGTAGCCGCGCAGGCCGATGCCGACGCGCAACTGGTCCATGTTGTAGAGGTGTTCCTGCCAGAGCCGGTCGAGGGCGTTCAACACAATGAGTCGCTCGATGGCTTTCAACGTGTCCGGCTGTTCGTTGGCGGCCTTGGCTTCGTAGGCTTTGGTGACCCGGTCGAGGATGTATTGCCGGACCTCCTCGGGCGTTTTGTGGGCGAGTTGATCCTGCCGGAGTCCGATGGGGAAGGCGAAGTTCGCCCACTTGATCAGCCCGGCGTAGTTCCATTCCTCTTCGGGTTTGTCGTCCGGCAAGTGTTCGGCCACGCGGGCCTCGATGACTTCCTCGATGATCTCGAAGATCGCCGCGCGCGGGTTGTCGCCGTGGATGATCTCGTTGCGGAAGCCATAAACAACTTCGCGCTGCTTGTTCATCACGTCGTCGTATTCGAGCGTGTGTTTGCGGATGGCGAAGTTGTGCTCCTCGACGCGGCGCTGGGCGGTTTCGATGGAGCGGTTGAGGAGCGGATGCTGCAACTCCTCGCCTTCTTTCATCCCCAACTTCTCCATGATCGAGGCAATGCGGCCGCTGGCGAACAACCGCATCAGATCGTCTTCGAGCGAGATGAAGAAGTGCGAGCTGCCGGGGTCGCCCTGCCGGGCGCAGCGGCCCCGCAACTGCCGGTCAATCCGCCGCGCCTCGTGGCGTTCGCTGCCGATGACGTGCAGGCCGCCCAATTCCGCCACGCCGGGACCGAGCTTGATGTCGGTGCCGCGGCCGGCCATGTTGGTGGCGATTGTGACCGCCCCACGCTGACCGGCGCGGGCGACAATCTCCGCTTCCTGCTGGTGATATTTCGCGTTGAGGACGTTGTGCGGCACCCCCTGGCGCTTCAACATCCGGGAAAGCACCTCGCTCGCGTCCACGCTGACCGTGCCCACCAACACCGGCTGGCCGCGCCGGTGACAATCCGTGATTTCCTGAATGATCGCGTTGTATTTCTCGCGCCGGGTTTTATAGACCGTGTCGTTGAAGTCTTTGCGAATACAGGGTTTGTTGGTCGGGATGACCACCACGCCGAGTTTGTAAATGTTCTCGAACTCGGTCGCCTCGGTCTCGGCTGTGCCGGTCATGCCGGCCAGTTTCTTGTAGAGCCGGAAATAGTTCTGGATCGTGATCGTCGCCAGGGTCTGCGTCTCGCGCTCGACCGTGACGCCTTCTTTGGCCTCGATCGCGCCGTGCAACCCCTCGCTCCAGCGCCGCCCCGGCATCAGCCGCCCGGTAAACTCGTCCACAATGATGACCTTGCCGTCCTGGACGACGTACTCGACGTCCTTCTCGAACAGGCAGTAGGCGCGGAGCAGTTGGGAGATGTTGTGAATCTTCTCGCTGCGTTCGTCGAATTGCTGCTGGATCGCCGCCTTGCGTTTTTCCTTCTCGGCGTCCGGTAACGGCTGCGCGTCAATCTCGTGCAGCGCCGTCACCAGGTCGGGGATCACAAACGCATCCGGGTCGTTCGGGCTGAGAAACTTCCGGCCTTTCTCGGTCAGATCGGCGTCGTGCTGTTTCTCGTCAATGACGAAATACAGCTCGTCCTTCAGTTCGATCATCTCTTTCTTGCTGGAGTCGGCCAGAATCGCCAACTCCGCCTCGTCCACCAACCGCCGGTAGGCCGGTTCCTCCATCATTTTCAACAACTGCTTGTTTTTCGGCATGCCGAGCTTGACCTGATAGAGCAACCGCCCGGCTTCCTTCTCCGGGTCCGGCTCGTCGGCGCGCGGTTTGCGGTTCTTGGCGTTCTCGAGCAGCTTGCGCGCTTCGTCCACCAGCCGGTTGCACAACATCGTTTGCGCCCGGTACAGCTCGGCCACTTGCGGTTTGTATTTGTCGAACTGATGCGTCGTGACGGTGGACGGCCCGCTGATGATCAACGGCGTCCGCGCCTCGTCAATCAGGATCGAGTCCACCTCGTCCACGATGGCGTACCAATGGCCGCGCTGCACTTGCGTCTCGGCGGAGGTGGACATGCCGTTGTCGCGCAGGTAATCGAACCCGAACTCGGCGTTCGTGCCGTAGGTAATGTCGCACTGGTACTGCTGGCGGCGGATCGGCGGCGGCTGGTCGTGTTGGATGATCCCGACCGTCATGCCGAGAAACTTGTAAATCTCGCCCATCCACTCCGCGTCGCGGGCGGCGAGGTAATCGTTGACCGTGACGAGATGGACGTTGCCGGCCAGGGCGTTGAGGTACAGCGGCATCGTCGCCACGAGCGTTTTGCCTTCGCCGGTGGCCATTTCGGCGATCTTGCCCTGATGCAACACGATCCCGCCGAGAATCTGCACATCGAACGGCACCATGTCCCATTTGTAGGGGCGGCCGCGCACCAGCCACTCTTTGCCGCACAACCGCCGGCAGGTGTTCTTCACCGCCGCAAACGCTTCCGGCAACAACGCATCAAGCGATTCGCCCTCCGCCAGCCGCTTCCGAAACTCCGCCGTCTTCGCCCGCACCTGGTCATCGCTGAGCTTCTGGTACTCCCGTTCAATGACGTTGACCTGCTCGACAATGGGCCAGAGCCGCCGCAATTCGCGGGCGTTCTTCGACCCCATGATTTTTTTCAGAATCCAGGCAATCATAAATGCTTTGTCACCCTGAGCATAGCGAAGGGTCTCACGACTGGCGAGATTCTTCGCTTCGCTCAGAATGACAGCCTACGGCTGTCAGCTTCCCGGCTTGACCACCGGCTTTCCTTCCTTGCACATTGGACACGCCGCCGGCTCGAACGTTTCGATGTGCAACCGCAGCAAACTCCGCAACGGCACCCCGAAACTTGCCGCCCCGCCCGACCGGTCCACCAACGTCCCCACCGCCACCACTTCCCCGCCGCGTTGTCGGACAATCTCCATCGTCTCCTGCACCCGGCCGCCGCGCGTCACCACGTCCTCGACGACCAGAAACTTCTCGCCCTTGCCGACAACGAAGTTGCGGCGGAGTTCGAGCTGACCGGCGGCGTTTTTTTCCGCGAAAATATGTTTCAGGCCGAGCGCCCGGGCGACTTCGTGCCCGACGAACAGCCCGCCCATGGCCGGCGAGATCACCGCGTCGGCAGCCGGCAGCTGGGCCGCCAACGCCGCGCACAGCCGTTCCGCGTGCCGGGGATACTGGAGCACCAGCGCACACTGAAAGTATTGCCGGCTGTGCAACCCCGACCGGAGCAGAAAATGCCCTTCGAGCAGCGCCTGCGTCTCGCGGAAGATTTGGAGGACTTCAGTGTCGTTCATGCGGCTCCGTGGAGTGCGCGGCTTGACGCCGAATCCGTTGCGCTCTGGCGAGTCAAGCCGCGCCACAACAAAGCGGTGTCAAGCCACCGCACTCCCTGCCGGCAACTCACGCCTTCACCACCCATCGTGGATCAGCTTTGCTGGCTTGCTCGACTTCCCGGCGTTTCGCCTCGAATCCGTTGCGGCCCATCAACGCGTAGGTGTTGACCTTGCCGAGTTCGACCCCCGGCTGATCATAGGCATTGATGTCGTACAACTCACCGGCATACGCCGTCTGCATCTCCAACAGGTAGAGCAACGCGCCCACCGTCCGCTCGTCCACTTTTTTCAGCCGGATCGCGCAGTTCGGCTTGCCGGATTGCGTCAACGCCAGTTCGGTCGCGCGGGCTTCGGCGTTGATCAACTCGTTCATCGTGTGCCCGCCGAGATACTTCACCGCCGCGTACTCCGGAAACGCATGCGGAATCGCCACCTTCGCGTGGAACTCGTCCACCGTCAGAAACGTCACGACCTTGTCAAACGGCCCCTCGATGTACAGTTGCATCACGCTGTGCTGATCGGTCGCGCCCACGGCCTTCTCCGGCGTCTGACCGCAGTGGACAATCTTGCCGGCGCGGTTGACCCGTTTGCCGAGGCTCTCCGCCCAGAGTTGCCGGAACCAGTCCGCCACATCCCGCAACGCGTGACTGTACGGCATCATCACCTGGATATTCTTGCCCTTCGCCTTGTCCATCAAGTAATGCAACGCCGCGCCCGTCAAGGCCGGGTTCTCCCACAAATTCTTCGACTTCTTGCACACCGCGTCCATCTCCGCGGCGCCCTTGAGCAACTCGTGAATATCAATCCCGGTCACCGCCGCGCTGAGCAATCCGACCGCGCTGAGCACCGACCACCGCCCGCCCACGTCCGGCGGAATCGGCAACGACGCGTAGCCGTACTTCCTCACAATCTCCCGCAACTCGCCCTTTTCCGGGTCCGTCGTGATGACGATGTGTTCCGCCGCCCGTTCCGGGCCGAGTTTCTTGATCAACGCCTCGCGGAACACCAGAAACTCGCTCATCGTCTCCGCGGTGCCGCCCGACTTCGTGATCACGTTGAACACCGTGTTCTCGAGGTCCACCGCGTCGAGCAACGCGGCGATCCGGTCGGGGTCAACATTGTCCGGCACAAACAACCGCGGCCCGCGCCGGGGCGGCCGGATGAGGTGATTGTATTCCGGGTGGTTCAACGCCGAGTGCAACGCGATGTTGCCCAGCGCCGACCCGCCGATGCCGACCACGACGAAGTTGTCGCACCGCTCGGCAATCTCGCTGGCCAACGCGTCCACCTCGTCGGCGAGCTTCGTGTTGTACGGCAACTTGCGAAAGCCGGGCGGGTTCTTCTCCACGGCCGCCGCCGCCGCGTCCAACTTCGGCCCGAGCGCCTTCAGTTCCGACTCGGTAATCCCGTGATCCCCGACTCGTTCCGCCATCAAATTGTTGAAGTCATACCGCAAATTCAGCATGGTCAATTGCCTCCAGAGTGCGGAGCTTTATCGCAGATTCCCCCACCCCCGGCAACAGAGAACTGTGGCCCGGTGACACCGTCCCTACCGGACTTCGAGGGGGGTGCCGACTTGGAGGTTGAACTGCTTGGCGGCGTGGCCGGTGTTGATGGCAATTTCGAGAAAACCGGTCGAACCAATCAACGCGAGCGGTTGGCCGGCCTCGACTTCTTTGTAAAACTTCTTGAGCGGGCACGTCTGTCCCCCCGGCAGCGCGACCGTCAGCTCTTTTCCGCTCAGCGCGCCTAACGCTTCCGCATCAATGTTCGTCACGCAATTACCGAACCGATCCACGTGCAGAATCTGCCCGGTCAGCGTTTCCCCGCGGAGTTCGGCGACCGGCCACTCCAACTCCTGGTAGTCCGACACTTCCGGCCCGATCCAATCCAGCAACACCCCCTGTGTCAACCGCGCCGCCACCGGCGCGAAAATGTCGCGCCCGTGAAACGTCGGACTGACCGGCTGACGGAAGACATCCTGATTGGTCAGTTGGCGAATCTCCAGCACCTTCTCGCGCGCCAGCGCCCACGACAGAACCCCATTGTCGGGGCCGACAAAGTGATAGTCCGTCGTCCGCACCGCAATGGCGGGCCGGTCGCTGCCGACGCCCGGATCCACCACCGCGCAATGCACCGTGAGCCGGGGGTAACATTTGTAGTCGGCCATCAACAAAAACGCCGCCGTTCGAATATCGCCCGGCGGCACTTCATGAGTGATGTCCACGATGTTGACGTCCGGCTGGATGCCGTAGATGACGCCCTTCATACTGCCCACAAACCAGTCGGCGGTTCCGAAGTCCGTGGTGAGGGTGACGATCGCCATGCCGGCAGTGTGCGCCTTACCGGGAAAAACTCAAGCCGTTTTTTTTGGCCCGCTCCAACGCCAGCAACCGGCGTTTCCATTTCCGCCCGGCGCTGAACCCGCCGAGCGCCCCGTTGCGCGCCACCACCCGGTGACACGGAATCAGGATCGGCACCGGGTTCGCCCCGCACGCGCGGCCGACCGCCCGCGCCGCGCCCGGCTGCCCGAGCCGCGCGGCCACCCACGCGTATGACCGGGTCTGGCCGCAGGGAATCGTCCGCAACACCCGCCACACCCGGCGTTGAAACGCCGTCGCGCCGGTCAGGTCGAGCCGGCAACGAAACTTCACCGGCTGGCCGGCCGCGTAGCGCTGCAGTTGTTTGCGAAAACCGCGGGGCAAGCTTCCAGCTTGCCCGCCGCCGGGGACAAGCTGGAAGCTTGTCCTGCCGAACTGCACTGCCGCAATGCCTTTGTTGGTGAACTCCACGCGGAGCGGCCCCAGCCGGGTGGCAACCATCACCGCACGACGACGTAGATCAGCCATAACACCGCCAACGATAGGCCCACCCACAGGAAAAAGCGATGCCGCGTCGCCCGCGCGGGGCGCCGCGCAAAACTACGGACACTTCCCGCGCCCAGATAATGAGCCAGCTTGTCCGGCTCCTTTGCCGCCGGCGGCGTGAACAGGTCCGGCTCGGGTGGGACGGCCAACGCCATCGGCTCGGCGGCGTCCACCACGCGCGGGATGGCAGGGGCGCCCCTCGCCGCGGGGCTGCGCTCATCAACCGCCCGGCGCCGGGCGGAAACGTCGCGGCCATCGGCAGCAAGGGTTCGCATCTGGCGTTGGAGGGCCGCGATCTGGCGTTCCAACTCCCGCACCGACCGGTCGACCGGCGAGGTTCGTCGCCCCCAGGCCATGGTTGCCTATCGCGCGAGAAGCGCCACGATCAACCAGATCGTGCCGGCGAGAATCAACGGCGCCGAGGCCGCCGCGCCCAGCAACGCGTACCGGATCAATTCCCGGCGGCTCACCCCCTGGCCCGCGGCCGGCGACTCGGCCGGTGACTCCGTCGCAGCCGGGTTGAGGCAATCGAGTTTGGTCCGGGCGCGGTTGAATTCGAGCCGGGCGTTTTCGATCACGCCCAGCGCCCGGCTGAGTTCCGGACGCAGATTGTCGCTGTTCCACCGGGTGTCATCAATGGCCTGAAGTTGTTCCAGGTAACCGCGAAAGGCGCCGGCGGTCTGGGTGCACAATTCGACCCGCCGTTGCGCGGCGATCTGCTCGCGCTCCAACGTGACGAGGCCCCGGGTGAGATTGTCCACCATCTCGGCCTTGCCGCGGGTGTACTCGTCCTGCTTGCGGCGGAGTTCCTCGAGCTCGTTCTTCTGCCGTTCGAGTTCCTCCTGTTGCCGGCGCAACGCCAGCAGCCGCTCGCGCGCGTCGGCCAACCGGGAGTCCACTTCTTCCCGGTGCGACGGCGTGTCGAGCAGCGACAACGCTGGTTCGTCCCCGGTGGCCGGCGCGGTGCCGGCCGTGCTTCCGTCCCCCTTGTTCATCGTCCGACCTCCTTGTTGCCGCCAAAATAGCAGGCCCGGCCCGAATGTAAAGACGGAAAACACCGGCGACCGGCTAGATTTCCAGCGATTCGACCCGACGCAGCGCGAGGCGCATCGGCACGACCGTGGCCAACACACTCACCCCGGCCACGATCAACCAACCGGCCACGACGAGGAGCAGACGAAGTCCCGCCTCCCAGCCGAGCCAGTGCAGCGGCGCATACAGGGCCAGCACTTCGATGCCGATGACGCCCAGCAGGTAGCACAGGCTGACGACAAAACACAGCGTGCCACCAAAACCAGAGACGATTTTCGCCGGATTGTCCTCGCGGTGGAGCGCGGCGGCGCCCCGGCCCATGTTCGGAAACAGCGCGCCAATCCCCACGGCAATCCCGCTCAACCCGAAACTCATCAGCACCACGGTGCCGCTGAACAACCACAATTGCCACCCCGGCAACCGCAACAGCCGGCACGACAGCACCATCAACGTCAACGTGATCGCCACCGCGCCGGCACTGCTCAACCAGAGTTTCTCCAGCAACACCCGGCGCAGGCCGCACGGCGCGACGCCGAGCAGCCACAGCCGCCGGCCTTCCATGCTGAATTGCGGGAACACAAACCGGGTCGTCAACGTCGCCAACGTCAGACTCGCCGCGCCGAGGTTGAGCACCGCCACAAACGTCCGCCACGCCTCGTCGTACCGGTCATAGGCCACCTGCCGGAGGTTGACCACGTACAGGCCGAGCAGGCCGAAGAAGATGACGAACTGGCTCCACTGCGCCGTGTCGCGCCAGAACATCCGCAGATCTTTCACCACGAGCGCCCGCGTGGCCGGAGCCAATCCCGGTAGCGCCTGGATTCCCCGGTCCAGCCACGCCAGCCGCGGCAGGTTCACCCGCCAGTCGAGCAGCGGGATGCCCGAGCGCCATTCGCCCCGGCTGTGCGCGCGCGACCAGCCATCGTAAAACCAGCGCCGCCCCGCCGTGACGCAGACGAGACCGGCCATCAACGCGTTGCTCAGCAGGACGAGAAAGAAAAATCCGCCGCGGCTCCCCCAGCCGGCGCTCCACGCGATCACGCTCGACGCCACCCAGTAGCTCGGCAGCAACGGTTGGACGGCCACCTGACTGCCGTGCAGCAGCCGGTTGAGCACCGCCACCATCTGGGTCTGTTCCATCCCGGCCACATCGTACGGTTTGACGAACACCACCGCGCCGGCCACCATCAACCCGCCCAGCGCCAGCACCACCAGCTTGAACACCTGCCGGTGCAGGTACCGCGTCGCCCCCACGATCACCACCGCCCCCAGCATCGCCGGCAGCACCACGAACGGCACGAACAACACCGCCACTTTCAGATAAAACCACACCGGCACCTGCCGCGCCACGCCGTACGCCAACATCAGCGGTCCCGCCAAAAACAAAAACGCCCAACTCGCCAAAATCCCCGTCTCCAGCACCTTCCACCGAAACACATCCACCGCCCGCACCGGCAACGTCAGCAGCCATTGCGTCTCGTCGTTCTGAAACAGCGCCGCGTAGCCGATGATCATGTTCGAAAACGTCAGCATCACGAACAGGAACCCAAAAAAAACGTACAACAGCCGGTCGAGCAACACCGCCTGCAACCCCGGCACCTTCGCGAGAAAATCAATCCCCGCCCGAAATCCGTAGTAGCCGCCCACCCAGTACCCGGCCACAAACACCGCGATCACCCCCGCCATCAACCGCGATTCCTGCCGGACCGCCGCCACCCGCCGGCGCGCCATCCGCCCGTGCACCCGCAACAACATCCACACGACGTTCATGACGCGGCTTCGGCCTTTTCCTTCGTCAACGCCAGAAACGCGTCCTCCAACGCCCCATCCGCCCCGCTGGCCCGGCGCAACTCGGCCATCGTGCCGACCGCCACCAGCCGGCCGCGGTTCAGAATCCCGATCCGGTCGGCCAGCTCCTCGGCCACCGACAAGATGTGCGTCGAAAGAAACACCGTCGTCCCGGCGCGGGCGCGTTGGCGCAACACGTCCTTCATCACCCGGGTGCCGCGCGGGTCGAGGCCAACCATCAACTCGTCAATGATCAACACCTGCGGGTCGTGCAACAGCGCGGCGGCAATCGCCAATCGTTGCCGGGTGCCGTGCGAAAACGTCTCAATGAGCTGGTCCTGCACTTCGTCGAGGTTGAACACGCGCAACAACGCGGCGCTCTGGTGGCGGATGGCGCCGCGGTCCATCCCGTAGAGCTGGCCGACAAATTCGAGAAACTCCAACGGCCGAAGTTTTTCGTACAAAAACGGCAGGTCCGGCACGTACCCGATGAGTTGCCGGGCAGCCAGCGGGGACGTTTGGATGTCGTGCCCGCCAATCAACACCCGGCCCGCCGTCGGCTTGAGCAAGCCGGTCAGCAACTTGATCGTCGTCGTCTTGCCGGCGCCGTTCGGGCCGAGAAACGCGAAAAACTCGCCGCGCGCCACGGCAAGACTCAAGTCGTCCACCGCCACGAGCGCGCCGAATTGTTTAGTGAGCTGTTCGATCTGAATCATATTTCCGCTTCTGCCGGCCAAACGCCTGCTCGCGCAACTCCGGCGTCAACAACTGGTCGTCCACCAACGTCACGCCCCACGGCGTCTCGACGACCAGAATCTCGCCAAGTTCGCTGATCCAGGCTTTGACCCACGATTGGGCATCGAGCCGGTACTCGACGGCGTAGGCGCGTTGGCCGCCCCACGATGCCGCCAGCCGCTCGTAGCCGACCCGAAACGCCGACGGCGATCCGCGCACCCCGCTCAACCCCGGTATCCCCAGCGCCCCGGCCTGAAAGTCCCGCAGATTGAACGACCGGGCCTCGCGGGACTGTCCGAGTTCGATCACGACATCCACGCGTTGGGCGTCGGCACTCTGGATGTCCACCCGTCCGTCGCCAAAATCGGCCTGCACATGGAATTGCCGGAGACCGTTCTGGGAATTCAGCAGACCGTTGCCGGTCAAATGCAGCCGCGCCGGCAGCCCGAACGCGGCCAGGTTCACCCGGGCGTCGGCGAGCAGTTGGGCCGCGCCGTCGCGTTCCTCTTTTGCCACGTCCAACCGGCAATATCCGATCCAGTTGGTCCGGCCAGCGCGGAACTGGAGGACGTTGAGTCGCGCCGGGGACGAATGACTGAGAATCTTCTCCACGAGCCGTTGGGCCGGCACCGCCTCGAACGCGGTCGGTTTGCCGAGGTACTCCCACCGGACCAGCGCGACCATCATCACGCCCCAGAAACCGACAATCAGCCCGGAAAGAATCTTCCCGCTCACGGAATCACGAGCTCTTGCCCGAGTTTGAGTTGGTCTTTGGTCGCCAACGAATTGCGGTTGGCTTGATAGATTTTATCCCACGCGGCACGGGTGCCGTAGTACCGGTAGGCCAACGACTGCAACGTGTCCCCCTTCGCCACCGTGTGGATGCGGCCCTTCGGCGGCGGCGGCGCCGCCGCCGCGACCGGCGCTTGAGTCGGCGCCGCCGGCACCGCTGGCGCCGCCGGCGGCGTGACCGGCCGGCTCGCGTGCGCGACCGGGGTCTTTTCGAGTTCGGCAATGCGACGGCGGAGTTGAGCGTTTTCCGCCATCAACGCGGCTTTCTCGTTTTGCAGCCGCGTCAACTCGCTCGGATCCACAATCGGCGATTGCGGCAGTTTCGCCGCCAACGACAGCCGGGCGCGCTCAATAAAATCCTGAACGAGCTGTCGTTTGTCCGTGTTCGGTTTCAACGCGAGATAGCGCCGGTAATGGTAGATGGCCGCGACCGGGTCATTCAGCTTGTCATCGTAAATCAACCCCAGTTCCAAGTGCACCTGGGCCAGGTCAGGATTGCACTGCAACGCCTTCTCGTAGGCCGCCGCCGCAGCCGGGTAGTCTTTCGCGTCGCACAAATTCTTTGCCCGCCGCATGTACGATTCGCCCTCCGCCGCCGGGCCGCCGCCAAATGGATCGCAACCCGCCAACCCGGCGATGGCCAGCAGAAACCCCATCCCAACACCATGAACTCGGCTTGTCATTTCGTTGTCCATTTTACCATCGGCACGAGGGAACACAAGAAGCACGAGCAACCCAACTCCACGGTTGACAAAACACCGAACTGCAGAGTAGAGTGCAACCATGCGAACGAAAGGATGGCCCATGAAAAACACCGGTGTAATTTTGATTGCCGCAACCATCAGTTTGTTTTCCTGGATTGCTCCGGCCCCGGCCGCGGAACTGACTCCTGAAGAAAAGGAGGAACTCGCCCGCAATCGTGCCCTGGCCCAGGAAGCCCTGACGTTCCAAACTGCCGCCGCGCAAAACGCTCGCAATCCCGGCAGTCCCGTCGGCAACGCGCCGCAAAAAGTGACCATTTGTTTCCGGGGCAAAACCCAAGTCGTGCCCGAGCCGGCTTTGCCGCCTTTGCTGAAACAGGGCGCCAAACTCGGCCCCTGCCCGACGAAGAAAGCTCGTTCTTAGTCTGACGATCCGCGCGGCGGTTTTCCCATGTGGGGGTGCGCGCGTTGGGTGTCCCCACACGCCGCCAGAGCGCACACCAGCGGCATCACCGGCAGGCTGAACCGCAAATCGGCGTAGCTCAATGCGTGAATCACCATCACGTAACCAATCAGCCCCACCAGCACTCCGGTCTCCCAATCCCACGGCCACCGACGCCACAGCCCAACGCCAAGCAGAACGAGGTATCCGCTTTGGATCACCGCGCTGGCCCATTGTTCCCGGCGCGCGGCGCTCCGAAACCAAAACCGAAAACACTTCCGCGCCGCCAGCTCCGCCGCCTTGACCGGATTGTTTCGCACCTGCTCCCACGCCGCCCGGTAAAACACCCGGTCGAGTTGCACCGCCGAACGGCCGGCCTGTTCCTCCTCAATCGCGCGCACGGCGGCCAGCCACTCCCTCTTGCCCGGTCCTTCCCACAGGCCGAGCGTCGGCTGGTAGTTGCCGATAAACGTCGTCACCCCGCCCTGTTCCGTGGCCACCGGCAAAAACTCGCCTCCGGTCACGACCCCGTTGCGAATCGTCCACGGCGCGACGACTGCCACCGTCGTCAACACCGTCAGCCACGTGCGTCGCGGCCAGCGAATCAAGAGCACCACCGGCCAGAGCAACAACGACGGCTTGCACAGGTTCACCAAACCCAGCCACGCCCCCGCCATCGCCGAGCGCGCCCGGACCTGCGCCAGCGCATAGCCGGTCAACAGAAACGCCAGAACAATCTCCTTGTTCACGAACGCGACACGCCAAATCGCAAACGGATACAACGCATACAACCACGCCGCCCACAGCCGCTGACCGGCCAGCCGGTACACCAACAGGCAGGTCATCGAGTCCAGTACCGCCTGCAGCAGTTTCACCGCGACCGGCGAACCGGCCGCCGCGACCACCACCGGGTACACGGGACCGCGGACGATGTCGGTGTACCCGCCCTCCCGGATCGTGCGCGCAATGCTGCCGTACCCGTCGCCATCCTCGCGCAATTGCCAGCGTTCCGCCAACACCGGAAACCCGACGATAACAAACGCCAGCCGCAACACCAATGCCGTGAGCAGACAGAGCAGCAAAGACCGGTTCATCAACGTTTTTTCCCAAACGCCCGGCCTGTCGCGGTGTGCGGCACGGCACCGGAATTGTGGTGGTCCAAACGGTCGCGGAGGTTTTCTGTGAAGCCGGTGTAGAAGTGGTCCGGTCTGGCGATGCTTTCCAAGATATACACGTAATAGAACTTGGGCTGGTTCATGGTGTCCGCGTGCCGTAGGACCAACGCCCGCCTGCGCGCTCCGCGCTGCGGCGCGGCAGCCTTCGCTCGGCTGGCGCCGAGCTGCGGCTCGGCACGCCAGCCGAGCGAAGGCTGGTGGGCGCGACAGGACTCGAACCTGTGACCTCGCGGGTGTGATCCGCGCGTTCTAGCCAACTGAACTACGCGCCCATCCGAAATCGCCGCGCACCCTACCAGTCGCCGCCGGCGATTTCAAGCTTTCCGCAACACGGTGTCCCGCGCCTCTGGCAACAGGCCGGGATAATCCAACGTATAATGCAACCCGCGCGACTCCTTCCGCAGCAGCGCGCTCTCGATCATCAACTCCGCCACCAACGCCAGATTCCGCAGTTCAATCAAGTCCGCCGTCACCTTGTAATCCCAGTAAAACTGATTGATCTCGCGCTGCAAATTTTGGATCCGCGCCCGTGCCCGCAACAACCGCTTGTCCGTCCGCACGATGCCGACGTAATCCCACATCAACCGCCGGATCTCATCCCAGTTGTGCGTCACCACCACCAACTCATCCGGGTCCGCCGCGTTGCCGCTCTGCCAGGCCGGCAACTCCGCAATCCGCACTCGGCGTTCCGCCAGCGCCCGTTCCGCCGCCCGATGCGCCACCACCAACGCCTCCAACAACGAATTGCTCGCCAGCCGGTTCGCGCCGTGCAAGCCGGTACAACCGACCTCCCCGGCCGCCAACAACCCCGGCAAGTCCGTCTCGCCGTCCACCGTCGTCACCACCCCCCCGCACTGATAATGCGCCGCCGGCACGACCGGCAACGGCTGCTTCGTCATGTCGAACCCGAACTCCAGACACTTCGCGTAAATGTTCGGGAACCGCCGTTTCACGAACTCCGGGTCCTTGTGCGTGATGTCCAGCCACACGCAATCCGCGCCGGTCTTCTTCATCTCCGCGTCAATCGCCCGCGCCACGATGTCGCGCGGCGCCAGCTCCGCCTGCGGATGATACCGGCTCATGAACGGCTGGCCGTCCTTGCCCCGCAAGATCGCCCCTTCGCCGCGCACCGCCTCGCTGATGAGGAAGTTCCGCGCCTGCCGGTGAAACAGGCACGTCGGATGAAACTGCATGAACTCCAGATTCGCCACCCGGCAGCCCGCCCGGTAGGCCATCGCCACGCCGTCGCCGCTGGCGATGTCCGGGTTGCTCGTGTACAGATACACCTTGCCGGAGCCGCCCGTCGCCAGCAACGTCACCGGCGCCGCGAACACCTCGACCACGTTCCGTTTTTCGTCCAGCGCGTAACAGCCGACACAGCGGTTCTCGCCCGGCCACCCGACTTTCTGCGACGTGATCAAGTCAATGGCCAGCATGTCCTCGAACACCGTGATGTTCCGCTCCGCCGCCACCACCGCGAGCAACGCCCGCTCGATTTCCCGCCCGGTAATGTCGCCGGCATGGAGGACGCGCCGCTGACTGTGCCCGCCTTCGCGGCCGAGATCGAAGTGACCGGGGCTTTGCTGGGCAAACTTCACCCCCCACTCCATCAATTCCCGCACCAGCACCGGCCCCTCGCGGACAATCGTCCGCACCACATCTTCCCGGCACAACCCCGCTCCGGCAACCAGGGTGTCGCGCACGTGCGCTTCAAAGGAATCCTCCGCCGACATCACCGCCGCGATGCCGCCCTGCGCGTAGTTCGTGTTCGAATCCGCCCGGTGTTTCTTCGTGATGAGGCCGACCTTGCCGGCGCGCGCCACGCGCAACGCAAACACCAGTCCGGCAATCCCGCTGCCAATCACCAGAAAATCAAAATTGTGTTGGGAGGAACTTGTCATGGCCAACGCGCAGGAAGGGCGTGGTCCGCAGGAATTCGCGTCGTCTCACGGAGTCACCGGCTCGCCGCCGACGGTTTTGGGGGGCCGGTAATAGGCCTCAAAGCCCGCGTCGGGCAACGTGACCGGCCTGGCCGGGGCGACGGCCGTTGGCGGCGCCGGCGTCGCCCGCCGGGCGGCGCGCTTCGTCCACCAACTGTGACCGGCGTAAAGGGCCGCCCCAACCACCGTCAAGCCGGCCACCACCAGCACGACACTGCCGAGGCGGAGTTGGAGTTCGCGCGGCGACCGCTGCCGGGCGGTGGCTTCGGTTTCCAATTGCAACCCTTGCCGGCGCAACCCGCCCTGACTTTTCAGATAAGATTCCACCACGGCGGCGCTGTCGAGACCGAGATACTCGGCATAAATCTTCAGGAAACCTTTGGTGTAGGTCGGCGAGGCCAGTTTGTCGAACTCCCCGGCTTCGAGCTGCTCCAGAATGTCCGGCTTGATCTTCGTGGCGCGCGACGCGTCCTCGATGGACGCCCGTTTGTTGTGCCGCGCCTCCCGCAACATATCGCCAATCGCTTCCATGTCTGGCAGGATACTACCGCCCCGCGCCCGCCGCTCAAGGAAAAAGCTCAACCTCCGTGGAAACCGGTGGTATTGGCCGACGGCATTGCGGCTTGACCCAACTGGTTCTCCGTGTAAAGTGACACGGAAACGACACACGCAACAACGCCATGAGCAACAAAAACAAATCGGCTGACTACCCCGAGTCCACCGCTGGCAGCAAGTTGGCGGCGGAGATTCGGAAACAAACGAATGCGTTGTCCGACGCAAAACGCGCGGAATCCATGAAGCGCGGGATGGCGGTCATCTATGGCGTCCACTCACCGGCGAAAGCAACTAGCGCTCGACACTAATATCCTGTTTGATCTGGCGGCGGAACTCGATGCCGCCCATGACTTCCGCGAGACGTTTCAGAAAGCCGGCTATTCCCTTCGTATTCCACCGACTGCCGTTCAGGAACTGGCGTGGGCAATGGAACATGCCGCCACGTCCCAGAAACGTCAGCAGGCACGCCGCGCACTGGAGAATCTACTGAGGTGGGACATCACACCGTTTGACCTGCAAGCCGTCGGCCACGGCATCACGGCGGAATGCGCCAAGCGGTTGATTCGGGACCAGCTACTACCGGACACGGAATACAATGACGGACTGATTCTGGCTGAAACATCGCTCGCGGAGATACCGATGCTGGTCACGTCGGACAAACACCTGCTTGATATGGATGAAGCGGCCTTGGGGCTGGTTCTTGACGACTGTGACCTGTTTCACGTCCGTCCGTGCCATCCGAAACTGCTCCTGCGAGCAATTCGCTAATCGGCGTGACCACCGGCGATCATCCTTCAACGACGGCAGTCAAAGCAAACAACGATTGACATGTAGCACAGATCGCTTCGATCCCTGAGTGTCGTCTTCTCCGGGAATGCTTCCTTCGTGAAAACAGGCTCCACTATTTCTCCCCATAGCAACACACTATCAGGCAGCGACTGCAGAATATCTAACACACGAAGCTTAAATCGTGGAGACCGTGATGCTAAGAACTCCTTCATAAGGATCAAAAGCAAAGTGGGTTCTCATTTCATGAGTCTTATCATTCTTGTGCCAATGGCACCGGTTGAGGGAATCATCCATCTGAATCGCAACAAACAAATCCAAAAATCGAATTGTAGTCGATGAAGCACTGTTTTCATCTCTGAAACTTCACTCCTGCGTCGGGATTTTGCCGTCGAGGTCAATGAGGATGTCGCGCGGCTCGGCGCCTTTGCCGGGGCCGACGACGCCGCGTTCTTCCAGCAAATCCATGATCCGCGCCGCCCGGGTGTAGCCGATCCGCAACCGGCGTTGCAGGATCGAGGTGCTGGCCCGGTTGGTCTGGCGGATGACCTCCAACGCCTGTTCGACGAGCGCCTCGTCTTCCTCGGAGTCGTCGGCCATGTCGCTCGGCAGGATCATTTTCTTCGCGAGTTTCGAGTGAATCTCGGCGACGAATTGTTGCTTCGCCTGTTTGCCGATGAACTCCGTCAGCCGTTGTACCTCAACGTCCTGCACCAACACACCTTGCGCCCGGATCAGCTTCGACGAGCCGGGCGGCAGATACAGCATGTCGCCTTTGCCGAGCAACTTGTCCGCGCCGTTGGCGTCGAGAATGACGCGCGAGTCCTGTTTCGACGCGACTTGAAACGCGACGCGGGCCGGGATGTTCGCCTTGATGACACCGGTAATCACGTCCACGCTCGGCCGCTGCGTCGCCACGACCAGATGAATGCCGACCGCCCGCGACAACGCCGTCAACCGGGCAATGGCGTTCTCGATGTCCGCTCCGGCCTGTTGCATCAGGTCCGCCAACTCGTCAATCACAATCACGATGTACGGCAGCTTGTCCGGGATGACCAACTCGTCGTCGCGCGGCACCGTGATCAATTCTTCCTGTTGGGCGACCGGCGCGCCGGCCGGCACCGGCTTCGGCGCGGTCTTGGGCCGGGCATTGAAGGCGGCGATGTTGCGGACGCCGGCTTTGGCGAGGATTTGGAACCGTTTCTCCATCTCGTTGATGCACCACCGGAGCGCCAACGTCACCTTCTTCGCCTCGGTCACCACCGGCACGACGAGGTGGGGCAGGACGTTGTAGTAGTGCATCTCGACCATCTTCGGGTCCACCAAGACCAGCCGCAGATCGTCAGGGCCGTACTTGTAAAGCAGGCTCGCCAGGATCGCGTTGACACAGACCGTTTTGCCCGAACCGGTCGCTCCGGCGATCAACAGATGCGGCATGTCGGCCAGATCGCCAATGATCGCGTTGCCGGCCACGTCGCGGCCCAACACGATCGGGATGCGCGCGTTGCTGTGCCGGTACTCTTCGGACTCCAACATGTCGCGTAAATAGACGAGCGTGGACTTGGGATTCGGCACTTCGATACCGACCGTCCCCTTCCCCGGCACCGGCGCGAGGATGCGGACGGTGACGGCTTTCATGGCCAGCGCGATGTTGTTGGAGAGCGCGGTGATTTTTTCCACCTTCACGCCCGGAGCCGGCTTCAACTCGTACAACGTCACCACGGGTCCTTTGGTCACGCCTTCGATCTGGCAATCAATGTCAAACTCCAACAACGTTTGCCGCAGGATTTCCGCGTTTTGCTTCAAGTCTTCCACCACCGCGCTGGTGCGCGCCGCGCCGGTCGGCGGGGTCTCCAACAAATCCAGCGACGGCAACACATACGGCCCGGGCGGTTCGGCTGGCGCGGTCGGGGTTGCCGGCTCTGGTTTGGACGGTTTCTCCGTTTTCGGCTTCGGATACACCGTGGACGCGATCGCCGGCTGCTTCGGCGCCACCACCGGCGCTGGCGCCGGTTCCTCTTTTTTCTTCGGGAGAACTTTCTCGGCCAGTTTCTCGACCACCGACGGCTTGGGTTCCTTTTCCTTCTTCTCGTCCGGCGGTTTGCCGGTGCTGCGATCCAAAATGGTCGGCTCTGGCGCGGCTTCGAGTTGGCGCGCCTCGCGTTCCTTGCGGGTCAGTTCGCGTTCGACTTCGTACTCCTTGATCTTCAGGTCCCGCTCTTTCTCGCGCAACTCGTCGCGGACATTGGGCCGGCCGCGCAGTTTCGCCCACACGTTCTGCGTCCACTCGGTCACGAGCACGACGTAGTAGCTCGGCTGCAGGTTGATCAGCAAAATCAGGCTGACAAGGTACGCGACGCTGAACATAATCAGCGTGCCAATGGTGCCGAAGGTTTTCTGGAAGAACCCGCCGACGAACAACCCGACAAACCCGCCCGCGCTATCCGGCAGGTTCAACGCCCGGATCACGCGCTGCAGCCCGGCGATGTGCAACAGACAGCACGCCGCCAGCAACAGCACGGCGCTGGCTTTCACGCTCCACGACAGTTCCCGGCGCAACAGCATTTCCGCGCCGATCACCGCCAACACAACCATCACAAAATACGCGCCGACGCCAAACGCCTGAAACGTCACAAACGCCAGCCACGCGCCGGCCGGCCCGATCCAGTTGCGCACCGGCTGGTTGTCGCTGACCGAGGCGTTACCCACATCGTCGGGATTGTAAGAAATCAAACTAAACAACAACAACAAGGCGAGCCCCACCAACACCACCGCCCAAATCTCGCGCGCGCCCGACTGCTTTTGATCTTTCCCCATGTGGAACTGTGTTCCTCCTTGTGTCGGCGCGATAGTATGATACAACCCCTGCCACTGCAAGGCGGAAACATGCTCTATCCCTACAAATTCAAGCCCGTTCCGGTCGAGCGCGTCTGGGGTGGCCGCGCCCTCGAAAAATTCGGCAAACCACTGCCGCCCGGCCGGCGCATCGGCGAAAGCTGGGAAATCAGCGACCGCGCCGACATCCAGTCCGTCGTCGCCAACGGCCCCGAAGCCGGCCAAACGCTCCGGCAACTGATCGAACGGCATGGCCCTGATGCCATCATTGGTCGGGGCGGCGGCGTGAGCCACGCCGCCCGACCGGCTGACGTGGTAGGGCGCGGTGGCCTCACCGCGCCGCGTCGTTTCCCTCTGTTAATCAAACTCCTCGACGCCCGCGAGCGTCTCTCCCTCCAAGTCCACCCCCCGGCCAGCGTCGCCGCCCAACTCGGTGGCGAACCGAAAACCGAGATGTGGTACATCCTCGACGCCGCGCCCGGCGCCCATCTCATCGCCGGCCTCAAACGCGGCGCGACTCGCGCCCAATTCGAACGTGATCCGGCAGCGTGCGTCCACCGGTTTCCTGTTCGTGCCGGTGACACCGTCTTCATTCCATCCGGCCGCGTTCACGCCATTGAGGCCGGGCTGGTGATCGCGGAAATCCAGCAAAATTCCGATACCACTTACCGGGTCTTCGACTGGGGCCGCACCGGCCGGCAGCTCCACATCAAAGAATCGCTGGCCTCGATTGATTTCAACGACTTCGAGCCGGGACTCACGCCGCTGCCGATCCAGTGCGAGCATTTCCGCGTCGAGAAACTCATCCTCACCGGCCCCACCACCGGCCACTGCGACGGCACCACCTGCCACATCCTCGGCGGCATCAAAGGTCGGACCGGCATCGTCATCCCGGCCGGCCAGCAGGAATACCTCAAGCCCGGCGAATGGGCACTCTTACCGGCCGCGCTCGGTTGTTACACGCTCACGTCAGCGTCAAGAACCGACCACGCCGAAGTGCTGCGTGTCACCGTTCCGTCCCCGGCCAGGTAATCGTGGGGCGGGCGCCCGCCCGCCCGTTGCCGAACCTTTCACACGACCTCCAGCAGCAAGCCTTTGAGATACTCCGTTTCGGGAATCGCCGGCAGGATCGGATGATCCGGCGCCTGCGTCAGCCGGTGCCGGAGCCGGACGGTTTTGTGGGCATCGGCAGCCGCGGCAACCACGGTTTCCAGAAACAAATCCGCCGACACGTGGTGCGAACAGGTGAACGTCGCCAGCACTCCGCCGGGCGGCAGCATCTTCAACGCGCGCAAGTTGATTTCCTTGTAGCCGCGCAACGCGTCGTCCACGTTCTGTTTCGTCCGCGTGAACGTTGGCGGGTCGAGAATGATGACGTCGAACTGCCGTTTCTCGGTCTCGTATTGTTTCAGCACATCGAACGCATTGGCGCACGTCCACTCGATCTTGCCGGTCAGGCCATTCAACTCCGCGTTGCGCCGCGCCCGCTGGACGGCCGGCTCGGAAATCTCCACGGCCTCGACGCTTTTCGCTCCGGCCCGCGCCGCCGTCAGCGCGAACCCGCCGTGGTAGGCGAAACAGTCCAGCACCCGGTTCCCGGCACAATGGCCGGCCACGAGCCGGTAGTTCTCGGCTTGGTCGAGGAAAAAACCGGTCTTCTGATCCTCGAGCAGGTGGACCGCAAATTGAACCCCGGCCACGGTGATGGTGGCTTGGCCGTCGGCCCCGCCGGCCAGCACCCCTTTCATTTCCGTCAAACCTTCGAGCTTTCGTGTCGGCACGTCGCTGCGTTCGAAAATGGCGCGTGGTTGGAGCAGTTCCTGCAACAATTCGACGAGCATGGCCTTGCGCTGGTCCATGCCCAGCGTCAACGCCTGCATCACCAGTTGGTCGCCGTACTTGTCCACGATCAACCCCGGTAACAGGTCGCCCTCGGACGACACCACCCGGCAGGTTGCCGCGCCCTGCCGGTAGTTCCACGCGGCGGCGAGCCGGCGGCGGAAGAAGTCGCGGTCGAGTTCCTCTTTCTGGGTGGTGAACCGGCGAACGGCGATTTGCGACCGGGTGTTCAGCAATCCCCGGCCAAGATACCGGCCGCGGTGGTCGCGGATTTCGACGGCGTCGCCGTCCCTGGCTTCCTCGGAGATTTTGGCGATTTCGTTGGAATAGACCCAGCAGTGCCCGGCCACGAGGCGCCGGTCCTTGCCGGGTTTGAGCATGATGATGGACATGCCCGCCACCGTAACAGAGCGGGACCTATTGGGCAATTTGCTTCTGCACGTGCCCGGTCAGGGCCGCAACGATTTGCTGAACCAGAGCGTCGGGAACGCCGTTGGCGTGCTTGGATTGGAGGCGCATGTCGCACGGAGTGTTGACGTAGTCAATCACGACATACCGGCCAGTCCTGTCGAGCGCAACCTCGCTGCTGAAGAAATCCAGTTGGGTCACGCGGGCAATGACGCGGACGAGGCGCGCCAGTTCGGCCACGTTCACCCGCCCGGCGTCGGCGGCGGTGAATTCAGTGTAGCGGTGGGTGCGGTCGTCCCACCAGCACGGAATCACCTGGTCGCAGACGTAGTACACCCGGAACCACGCCCGCCGGCCGTCGAGCAGTTGCGGCTCGATGTGTTGTTGGACGAGGAATCGCTGCCCCTTCTGTTGCGACCGGGCGCGGTGGACCTGGTCAACATGCGTCGCGCCGGTGACCACGCCCTTGCCGCCGCCGCCTCTGGCCGGCTTGACGACAAACGGTTTGGCAAACGCATCAATGAGTTTCGGGTCCACGCCCGGCTCGCGGTCGTGTGGCGGCAGGATCAACGTCAACGGCAACGGCAGGCCGGCGGCGAGCAGTTCCCGGTGAATCTCCGCTTTGTCGCTGGCGCGGAGGTAATGATGATGAGCGTTGAGGAATTGGGTGCCCCGCGCGTGGAGAAGCTGGTTGAGGTGGAGAAACTGTTTGTCCTCGTCGCTGGCGCGGTCGAGAAACCACCGGAACCGCAGCCGGTCGTGTTCCACGTCGTCCGTCACCGCCCGGAGATTGTGGTGGCCGACGAGATACGAGCGTAACCCGGACTTGTGACAGGCCTGGTCGAGCAGCAACACAAAATCCGTGTCGTACTGCCAGTTCCACGCGATGCCCAATGGGATCTCGGTGAGGGACTCAGCCGGCGGGTTCATGACACGGCACAGCAACGTCCGCCTCTGGATACTCGAAGACTTTGCCTTCGTAATTGCGGATGATGACGCGTTGTTTGTCGTGGGCCAGCACGTACTGCGGTCCGACCGGCACTTTGCCGCCGCCGCCGGGAGCGTCAATGACGTATTGCGGGACCGCGTAGCCGGTCGTGTGCCCGCGCAACGCTTCCATGATTTCCAATCCCTGGCGCACCGACGTCCGAAGATGATGCGTCCCTTTGACGAGATCGCATTGGTAGATGTAGTACGGCCGGACCCGCATCATCAGGAGCTTGTGCATCAACTCCTTCATCACCGGCACGGAATCGTTGACGCCGCGCAACAACACGGTTTGGTTGCCGAGCGGAATACCGGCATCGGCCAACCGGCCGCACGCGGCGCGGACTTCGGCGGTGGCTTCGCGCGGATGATTGGTGTGGATGCTGATCCACAACGGGTGATACTGCCGCAACATCGCGCCCAGCTCCGGCGTGATGCGTTGCGGCAGGAAAATGGGAATCCGCGTCCCGATCCGCAGGAACTCCACGTGCGGAATCGCGCGCAGTTGCGACAGGATGTGCTCCAACTTCTCGTCGGTGAACAGCAACGGGTCGCCGCCGCTGAGCAACACGTCCCGGACTTCCGGGTGTTGCCGGATGTACTCGATGGCCCGGTCGAACTCGGTATGCAGGTGCAGTTCCCCCACCCCGCTGACCACCCGGCTGCGGGTGCAATACCGGCAATACGCCGCGCACCGGTCAGTGACGAGGAACAACACCCGGTCGGGATAGCGGTGGACGAGGCCCGGCACCGGCATGTGCTCGTCCTCGCCGCACGGGTCAATCATCTCCCACGGGGCCGCCACCGTTTCCTCGATGCGCGGGATGACCTGCCGGCGAATGGGACAATCGGGGTTGTGACGGTCAATCAGGTTGAAAAAGTACGGCGTAATCGCCAGCGCCAGCTTGTGCCCGGCCAGCACAACGCCTTCGCGTTCTTCCGGCGTCAGTGGGAGCAGAGTTTCGAGGGTTTCGAGGTTGGTGATCCGGTGGCGGAGTTGCCAGCGCCAGTCGTTCCAATCTGAATCGGCGACGTGACTCCACAAGCCTTTCCCAACCGGGGGGAAACGGTGACGCAGCGGGTCCGGTCGTGATCCAGGTTCTTCCGTATTCATGGCGGGGCACTATAGGCCGCCCCCCCCGGCTGTCAAGTTTTGCTCCAGCGATTGACGCGGGGCGTCGAGCACCTGGCCGTCGGCCCGCAGGCGTTGCTGGAGCCGCGACACGTCAATGTCTTGCACGGGTTTTTGCGCGTCGAGCGCCATCACGGCGGCCACGGCAGCCGATTCGCCAAGAATCATGAAGACCGGCTCCATGCGGACCGAACCATACGCGATATGGCTCGCGGAGAGACAGACCGGCACGAGCAGGTTTTCACATTCGCCGCGCTTCGGCACAATGCTCCGGTAGGAAATGGGATACGGCCCGGCGGACGGGACTTGCACATCGCCCTCGTTGAGCACCCGGGCGCGGCCATTCTCGATTTTCACGAACCGGGAACAGTTGTGCGAGTCCATGTTGTAACTGCCCATGCCAACCGAGTCGTCCACGGTGCGCTGCCCCCGGCAATCGGCTTCGGTCAGCACGCAATCGCTGATCATCCGGCGCGCTTCGCGGATGTAGAGTTGGTGCGGCCAGTGGCCGGTATCGGTGAACTCGTCCTGCGGCAATCCCCACCGCCGATACGCTTGCCGGTACCGCTCGGGGATCTCCGGGGAGTTGGCCATGTGCCAGTAGAACCCCATCTGGTAGTTGACGTGACGCTGAAAAATCCGCTCACGCGCGGCGTAATCGGCCTCCGGCCAATCGTGATTGGCGCCGATGAAATCGCTGGAGACCGGGCCGTGATTGTTCGTGTCGGTCTTGTGGAAGCCGGCGGGCGTCTTCACGTCGAGGATGTCAAACTTGTTTGGAATGGTTTTGCCGGGTTGCAGGTGTTCGTTGTACTTGTCTTTTTCGCTGTTGAACCACCGGGTGGCGAGGACGTATTGCCGCGGCTCGAAGGCGGCCGGCTTCGGCCACTCAATCTTCAGGTGCGGATCGTCGGTCATGCACACCCGGAAGCAATAGGCCTGGATGCGCCGGTCGCCCTCGCCGATCCGGGTCGAGAGATCGTCGTCCACGATTCCCGGCAACAGTTGGCCGTCCAGATACGGATCAATCGGGTGACTGAACTGATGCCAGTGCCGGATTTGGATGCCGTTGAGCGTCTCGCCGTACTGCGCGTTGCCTTCCCGGCCGACCGTATAACTGACCCCGGCCCGGGCCAGCAAATCGCCTTCGTAGGACGCGTCCACAAACATCCCGGCCTCGACTCGCAACCCGCCGAGCATCGTCACCGCCACGATGCGCTTGCCGGACATTTCGACTTTGTCGAGATACTGGCAGAACCGCACCGGCACCTTGGCCGCGGTCACATACCGGTGGATCACACGCTCCGCGGTGCTTGGCCAGAAATGCCAGTTTTCTGCCAGACCGTGTTCTTGGCCGAGGTCCCGGTAGAACTGCCGGGCCATGCCGCCAATGACGTGTTTCTTGCCGTAATCCGTCCAACCGAGGCCACCGGTGGTCAGGCCGCCGAGATGTTTGCCGGGCTGCAACAGCAACACCGTCTTGCCCAACCGCGCCACCTTCACCGCAGTCATCACGCCGGCCGCCGTGCCGCCGTACACGCACACTTCCGTGCGGATCACCTCGCGACTTTGCTGAATCCAACCGGGATCGTAATAGTGCAGACCGCTGAAATCCACGGGCATCATGCTCAACTCCTACCATGCCCCCAGCTACCGGGCAAGCACATCCGAGGCTGGCGCATCACTGAGTCGCCGGGGTCGCATCCCTATGAGTCGCCGGGGTCACGTCCCCGCGGACATCGCCGGGGTCACGTCCCTACATTCAACAATTGAGCGATGATAAGACGGACAAAAACCGGTAGTTTCCCATGTTTTTCTTGCGCCATCTTGTGGCAATGGACGCACCGTCTCAAATGAACACAAAGCGACGGATTATTTATGAATGTAGGGATGGAAACCGAAAAGCCGTCCAAATTGCTGTTGAATTCGTTGGTGTGGAATCCTATAAATGCGCTCGAAATGAAGCTGGCGATACGATGTGGCGAAGGCGTGATGGCAGAAGCTGATCACGGACCAATGGGGCGCGGAATTCGGATTTTTGAAGGCAAGTTAGATGGACGCAAAACAACAGATTGTTGAATGTAGGGATGTGACCCCGCGAAGCTTCGTGACCCCGCGAAGCTTCGCGATGAAAGCCTGTATATCCAGCCCTAACAGAATGTCTCATTTCGTACTGCCTGTTTTGTTCGTCGCCTGCATGTGGTCGGCAGGTTGTGTTAGTTGGTGGTATATGGGTTGGGGAGGCCCTCCATCCGAGGCAGACCGTCGTGCGTTGCCATACTACGGCACAGGCAGCGTGAACCAAGTGTATATCGAGCAATTTACTTCCCACACGAATGTGCATGTGATCATTGCCTCTCCGTATTCACCCATGGTTGGCACGCGCCTACTGGTGATGCGTGACGGCGCCTTGGTTGGAAGACTGCTGGTCAAGGCGCAAGCTGCCGGGTCAATCGACGCATCTGTCTTGGGAGGAACAGTCAAAATCGGCGACTTGGCCATTGGGATCCAGCACGAGCGCAAGTTTAAAGAAGTCTTGCCGGCGAAAGGGGCGTCACAATGAAAGCAAAATAGCTTCGCAGGGTCGCAAGTAGCTTCGCAGGGTCGCATCCTTACATTCAACAATGTGATTGACCGGTAATGCTGTTTTTGGCAGTTTTTCCTCATGGCTAGACCTTTACGAATTGATTTGGCGGACGGTTGGTATCACGTCACGGCGCGAGGCAACGAGCGGCGGGCGATCTTCCGAGATGACCGGGACCGGGAGCATTTTCTGGAGTTGATCGAGACGGCGGTGGAGCAGTTCGGCATCGTGGTGCACGGGTTTGTGTTGATGGATAATCACTATCACCTGGTGGTGGAGACACCGAGGGCGAATTTGTCGGCGGCGATGCAGTGGGTGAATGTCAGTTACAGTGTGTGGTTCAATCGGCGCCGAGGACGAGCCGGCCATTTGTTTGCGGGAAGGTTCAAAGCGGTGGTGGCGGAGCCGGGGGCGTATGCGGTGGAGTTGAGCCGGTACGTGCATTTGAACCCGGTGCGGGTGAAGCGGTTGGGATTGGATAAGGCGACGCAGGAACGGACACAGGCAGGGTTGGGCGGCGAGGCGCCAGCGGTGGATGTGGTGCAGGAACGGGTGCGGCGGTTGCGGGAGTATCGGTGGAGTTCGTATCGGGCGTATGTGGGTTTGGAGCGTGAGCCGGAATGGCTGACGACGGGACGGGTGTTGGAGATGTTGGGGGCGGGCACGGAACAGGAACGGCGGGAGATGTATCGGGAGTTTGTGGAGTCGGCGGTGCGGGAAGGGACGAAGGCGAGTTTGTGGGAACGGCTGGAGGCGGGATTGGTGTTGGGCGGGCGGGAGTTTGTGGAGCGGATGAAGGGATTGGTGAAGGGGGA